>Ga0154771_117_pt1 | contig 28755 bp, 23 predicted proteins | sample Rifle2008BG16ft_FD_105779 | JGI IMG/M metagenome (GOLD analysis project Ga0154771, IMG submission 105779) | candidate division WWE3 bacterium RBG_16_37_10
GATTATAAAGTTTTACCCCCGAAGGAGCTGAAAAAAGAGGTCAAAAAGCTGACGGAAATGATGAGATACGAAGCAGAAATGTTGAATTTTGAAAAAGCTGCAGTTTTACGGGATAAAATAAGGGAAGTAAAGATGTATTCGGAGTGAAGGGTTTAATTAAGTAAAAGAGAATTTTCCATATTAATCACGTATTGAATAAAGTAGAGATATTTGGAGGGCACGCCGCGCTTATTGCGTTGTACAAGCGCGGCGGCTCTTTTACGGTACGTCGTTTGGTCTGGGTAGCGGCCTCATAATAGATATGCCCACTAATTGTTCGGGTCCGAAGCGGTAAGCTCCAACACGATAAAAACCGCATTCGACCCCGACCGGCATGCCATTTGGATATCCAGTACGGTATTCTCTAACGGGATCATCTGGCTTTTCGTAACAAAGGATTGTCAATCCCCTGTCCATACCAGGTTGGAATTCCGGTTCGTCTGTGAATGGCCAGTAAATCCCGTCTTTACCAAGGATATCAGCCTCGAAACTCTCGAATCCTATTGATGAATCTGGTTCACGGGTCTTTTCTACGTTTTCAACAGTAATCTCATCCTCAGTGGAAGGAGTTACTGTGGCGACAGTAGAGATAACCTGTCGTACTGTTGGTGGATTTTGTGACGCCCTGTAGGCGTCTAAAAGCTGTAAGCCTCCAACTACCGCAGCTACCAGTACCACCATCCCAAACTTCCCTAAGTGTGGGAATTTCATCTTCACACCTCCTATATTTGCCGGTTTTACCAGCGGATTATATTAATTGACATTATACTATTCTTTTACTAGAGTATCGACAGAAAACGGAATCTCGGGTAATTTAAATGTTCCATTTTCAATCTCTTAATTATGATTGTTGCATTAGATATAATAAAAAAGTTAATGTTAACTGTTTTTTCGAGGTCTTATATAAGGAAGTTTATAAAGATCTTGATATTTTTGCGTGTTTTATTATTCAAGTTTGTATACACATTAATAAATACTATTGAGAATATTTTTAAATTCCTAAATCACTTTTTTTTAATTGATTCGATCATTTTTATTTTGGATCCCATTAAAAGTCTCATGTTATATCTTGGAGAGAAGTCTTTGGATGTTAAGTTTCTGGAAATAAAAAGCCGGGAGGTTTTGCGCAATTTAATAAAGATTACGTCTAAAGTATTAACTACAAATATTTCCATTCCGAAAATTAAATTATCAAATAACAAGCTCACGGAGAAAAATAAAACAAATAAAAAAAGAAACATAATAATAGTTGATACCCAGAAAGCATTATTAAAAGCAGTTTCGCCTCCGATAATACAAAAATCAAATCCCTTTTCATATTTTAAGAAAATTTTACTTTTTACTTCCGGTTCAGTTTTTTCTATCGTAATTTTTGTGATACCATTAACGGTTTTTGTTTTTTTTGAAAGTTTACCAGATTCATCACAATTGTTTCAGCGTATTCCGAACCAACCTACTAAAATTTATGATAGAAACGATAAACTACTTTATGAAATTTATGTGGATAAAAAATACGAACCTGTTGCACTTGAGAAAATTCCAGATTTTGTAAAAAACAGCACAATTGCCATTGAGGATTCGGAATTTTATTTACATAAAGGTATAAGACCGTTAAGTATAATGCGAGCTGCCAAAGCAACTGTATTAGAAGATAATTTGCAAGGGGCTTCTACAATTACGCAGCAGCTGGTAAAAAATCTTCTCTTAACACCGGAAAGAACATTAATTAGGAAAATAAAAGAAGCAATGCTCGCTTTAAAAGTTGAACAAAATTTCACGAAAGATCAGATTTTGGAGCTGTATTTAAATAATATATCTTATGGTGGAACCACATGGGGTGTGCAATCTGCCTCCAAAAAGTATTTTGGTAAAAATGTCTGGGAGCTCGATTTATCGGAATCATCACTTCTTGCCGGATTACCTACGGCACCGACATATTATTCGCCGTTAAACGGAAATATTGAGCTAACGAAATCCCGCCAAAAACTAGTATTAGATAGAATGGTAGAACTTGGTTACGTATCCACGGAAGAAGCGGAAAAAGCTTTTTCCAAAGAAATCAATATTATTCCCCAAGTGGAAAATATAAGAGCACCTCACTTTGTTATGTATGTTAGGGATGAACTTGAAAAGAAGTTTGGGAAAAGCTATGTAGAAACAGGTGGATTAGTTGTTAAAACTTCATTGGATCTTGATTTCCACGATAAAATTCAACAAATAGTATCTGAAGAAGTAGTCAGGAATGCTTATTTGAATATTTCCAACGGAGCTGCCGTTGTTTTAGATCCCAAGTCCGGTGAAATTTTAGCTTATGTCGGATCAAGGGATTATTATTTTGAAAAATTTGGATCATTTGATGTTCTAACTGCGTATAGACAACCCGGTTCTTCAATAAAACCCGTAACGTACGCTCTTGCTTTTAAAAACGGTTATACACCTTTATCTACAATAAAAGATGAAAGAGTTGTTTTTAAAAACCAATGGGAAACGTATATACCGGTTAATTATGATGGCAGGTATCACGGTACCGTAAATTTTAGGCAAGCGTTGGCTAATTCATATAATATTCCGGCGGTAAAACTAGTAAGCAAGCTTGGTGCAGATAATATGGTTGAACTTGGAAGAGAAATGGGACTTACTACCTGGGAAAAAGATGGTTCTTATGGTATTTCTATAACTTTAGGAGGCAAGGAGGTTAGATTGTTAGATTTAGCGAATGTTTATGCCACATTTGCTAGGAATGGAGTTAATTTAGAAGCTACGCCATTTATCTCAATCAAGGATCCAAAAGGAAATGAAATATTGGAGAAGAGTAAGGAGAAAAGAATACTAAGCGAAGAAGTGAGCTTTTTAATTACTAATATATTATCGGACTCAAAATCTAGAATACCGGCATTTGGAGTAAATAACTTTCTAACTATACCTGGACAGAACGTGGCAGTGAAAACAGGCACAACAGACAACAAAAGAGATAATTTGACGCTTGGGTACACACCATCTTTTGTTGTAGCTACTTGGGTCGGGAATAATGATAATACACCTATGAATAGAAATCTTGCATCCGGATTAAGCGGCGCTGCGCCTATGTGGAACAGAATAATGAGTTTGACTCTGCAGGGGAGAACGGCGGAGTCATATAATAAACCAGAAAATATAATTTTAATGACATATAAAAGATGCAATATTAGTGAGTATTTTATTAAAGGCAGTAATATTCCATCATTATCCTGTAATTCTAAAAAAAGCGCTTCAAATAAAAATTAAGTTTATTTTGAAAATACTTCCAGAAATTTAATTTCAAAATAGAAATTGAAGGTTGATGGCCAATACCAATTAGATTAGTATATTGCTATGAAAAATATGAATGAGGAAGGTACTGTAGAAAGTATAGCTTCAGATGGGAATTTAGATGATATGGTTCATGAAACTGAACCAAAACAAGAAACAGATAGAATTAGAGATGGTCTAGCTGGAATAGAGTTTTCGGAGACTGGAAAAGCTAAATGCCGCGGAAATATTTCTAATGAGTCTGGTAATAAAACAGAAGTAGCATTTGACTATTATCATGCTGAACAAAACGCATTAGATTTTGAGTTAACTGAAGAAAATAAAGAGTATTTGAATAAAGATTTAGCATTAAAGGATATAAGATTTCACGTTTATTCCAGAGAAATCGGAGAAAACGGATCCATTGAAGACAGACCTGACAGAAAAGTATATCTTCTTATGCATGGTTGGACTGCTACTCATGCAATTTATACCGAAGTTATCCGACAAAATGATTTGACCATGGTCGAAGAAATATTAGCCCGGGATCCATCAGCGATTATTGTGGTTCCGGATGGTAATGGTTTTGGGGAAACTAGATTTAAAACGGAATTTGAAAAGTCGGAAATAGATAAGTACAAAAAACAAGTTAAGAAAGAAAATATGGATGACCTTGAGGTCAAAAAGAATATTATTTCAGAAAAAAGCACTCCTGAATATTATGCGATGCAAATGGAGTTTCTTTTAGGCATCGTATTGGACTTAGAAGGAGAATATAACGATAAAAAAGAAAAAGTTAAAGGAAGCCCACGAGTAGCTGTTCTTGGTCATTCTATGGGCGGTGCTGCTGCAATGATATTAACTACGAGATGGGGATATGAAAGCTTGGCTTCTGCTCCGGCGTTATTTCCATCTAAAGACAATGAAAAGTACATGAAGGACCATCAGGACATCCTAAGAAAAAATAAAGCTGCGGAAAGACTTTATCGATTTCTGGGCAACAGCACGTATTTGGCCGATGTAGTTGGAAGGTTAAGAGAATTTATGAGTTCAATTAGCGAAATTGCAGTTCAGCAGGTTTTTGTGGCAATAGCAAATGAACTTATGGGTAGGAAAATATCAGGAGATCCCAAAAAGGACAAAAGCATGCTTCAACATCTAGGTGCAATTCATATCCGGGAATTAACTAAAGATAAATTTCATACAATTTCCACAACCATATTAAATTTAATAAACGGAATTGATTTTTCGGAATGGAGTATGAAGGAGATTGCTAATTTAAAAAATGTGGAAATAATATGCGGAAAATTTGATACTTTAGTTCCGTGGGAAGAATTAATGTATTCACTTACTACTATTGCTGCCTATGCATTGGATGCTCAACGCGATAATGTACCTGGTTCAGATGAAGCATCAGACGCCGCTACAAAACTTATTCAGAGAGTGATACAACCTGATATTGAAGAAAATGCTGAAGCTGAAATGGCTACGTGGCTTGTTATAAGAGCCTTTCACCCTGAAGATACGGATTTAATATTATTTGAAACAGTCGACAAGGAGCAATATTATAGAAAATTATTTGGTGAGGATTATAAATTAGCTAAGAACTTAGACGAAAGTGGTCATTACAGAGCGCTTCTTGGTGACGAAAAAGTTGTAAGAAAACTAGTTGCAATGGCGCACGAAAATAAAGGTGAAGAAAAATGACACCCTTTACAAACCCAAACAAATACCGAATAATATAACTTATGACTTCAGCCTTAGATCACATTATAGTTAAAGGTGCGCGTCAGCATAATCTTAAAAATATCGATCTTGAGATCCCTAAAAATAAATTTGTTGTCTTTACTGGTGTATCCGGTTCGGGAAAATCAAGTTTGGCGATGGATACTATTTATGCGGAAGGTCAGAGAAGATATGTGGAAAGTCTATCCGCATATGCCAGACAGTTTTTAGGTGTTATGGATAAGCCTGACGTTGATAAAATAGAGGGGTTGTCGCCGGCTATTGCAATTGATCAGAAAACTACTTCAAAGAATCCCAGATCAACTGTAGGCACTATCACAGAAATCTATGATTTTTTTAGGCTTCTTTATGCCAGAGTAGGACATCCTCACTGCCCGAACTGCGGTAGGGAAATAAGCAGACAGAGCAGCGATCAAATACTTTCTCGTGTTATAGAATTGATTTCACAGGAAAAAGAATTTAAAAGCGAACGCGGTGTTAGATTTTTCATCCTTTCACCGATAATAAAAGACAGGAAGGGTGAATACTCCGCTCTATTTGAAAATCTAAAAAAGCAGGGGATTTTGAGAGCGAGGATTGACGGTGTGATAAGGGATTTAAAAGAACATTTTGAACTTATAAAAACAAACAAGCATACAATTGAGGCAATAGTTACAAGACAAATAGTAAATTCAAAGAAGTTGAAAAGTGTAGAGGAAAGAAAATTATTTGAAAGTGGTGTTTTCCAATCCATAGAATCAGCATTGAGATTAAGCAGCGGGAATGTAGTTCTGACTATTGTAAGGGACAAGGATTTTGACTTTGCAGAAACACCCAAAAATTTTGAGGATCACTTGTTTTCGGAAAATTTTGCCTGCCCGGTTTGTAATATATCTTTACCCGATTTGGAGCCCAGAAACTTTTCATTTAATTCCCCTCATGGTGCCTGTTCAAATTGCAATGGGTTGGGAACGCAGCTGGAGGTTGACGAAGCTTTGATTTTAAATCTTAAATTATCTGTAGCTGAAGGAGGGGTACTTCCATGGGCTCGTCTATTTGAACATTATTCTTGGACTTCTAAAGTTATAGAGTCGGTAGCTAAGGAATTCAATTTCTCTTTGAATGAGCCAATAGGAAAACTGTCAAAAGAAGCGTTAAATATAATTTTGTATGGGATTCCAAAGGGACAAAAAGTCCGTGTAAGCTATATTAATCGTGAGGGGGACCACAATTCCTTTAATGCAAATTTTGAAGGAGTAATTCCTAATTTAATTAGAAGACATAAAGAAACGCATTCGGACTTTATAAGAACCGAAATAGAAAAATTCATGGTTAGAGAACCATGTCCTGTCTGCAAAGGGTCCAGACTAAAGAAAGAATCATTATCGGTGGTTATAGATGGCAAAAATATCTGGGAAGCCACGGAACTTTCAATAAAAGATGCAAAAGAATGGGCAGCGAATTTAGATAATATTTTCTCGGATAAAGAGAGGAAAATATCTGATTTAATATTGAGGGAAATTAAATATAGAATTAAATTTTTATTAGACGTTGGTTTGAGTTATTTAACATTGAGTAGATCTTCATCTCATTTATCCGGTGGGGAAGCGCAAAGAATCAGATTAGCTTCTCAAATAGGTTCGGGGCTTTCAGGAGTTTTGTACGTTTTGGATGAGCCATCAATAGGACTGCACCAGAGAGATCAGGGAAAACTGATTAATACCTTAAAGCATTTGAGAGATTTAGGGAATACAGTTTTAGTTGTTGAACATGATACGGAAACTATTTTGGAAAGTGATTATATATTCGATTTTGGGCCCGGAGCGGGTGAACACGGTGGGAAGGTTGTTTCCCACGGCAATCCGCAGGTAATTATGAACGATAAAAATTCTTTAACGGGGGAATATTTGTCAGGTAGAAAAAGCGTTGGGTCGGAATTCAGTAAAAATTCCGAAAACATATTGATAGATGATGACATTGCGTATGCAAAAAAGGGAAGTAATAAAAACGGTGAGTATTTGATTTTAAGAGGGGCTGCGGGAAGAAATTTAAAAAACATAGATTTAAAAGTTCCACTGGGAAGGTTGGTTTGTATAACTGGTGTTTCCGGTTCAGGAAAATCTACTCTGGTTATGGATACTTTGCATAGAGCATTAAGACAAGAATTCGGCCTGAAAAATGAAGAAAGACCTGAGGTATTTAAAGTTTTAGAAGGTGTTGAGCATTTAACAAACATGATTGCTATAGACCAGTCACCCATAGGTAGAACTCCTAAATCAAACCCGGCTACATATACAAAAGCTTTTGACTATATTAGAGATCTATTTGCCAAAACTGAAGAAGCAAGAATTCGCGGATATAATCAGGGTAGATTTAGTTTTAACGTTAAAGGAGGCAGATGTGAAGCCTGTGGAGGAGAAGGGCAAATTAAAATTGAAATGCAGTTTATGCCTGATGTATATGTAAACTGTGATGTGTGCCAGGGAAAAAGGTATAACAGAGAGGCTTTGGAAATTCATTATAAAGGTAAAAATATCAGTGACGTGCTAGATATGACCGTTGAAGAAGCTTTGAAGTTTTTTGAAAATATTCCTCAAATCCGCCGCAAAATTCAGACTATTTTTGATGTCGGCTTGGGTTATATTAAATTAGGACAGCCAGCACCGACTTTGTCAGGCGGAGAGGCCCAAAGAGTTAAATTAGCTTTAGAATTGAGCAAAAGAGCAATGGGACATACTTTATATATATTAGACGAGCCGACAACAGGTTTGCACTTTGCCGATTTAGAAAAGCTGATTTTTATATTTAAGAGGTTAACTGCCAAAGGAAACACGGTTTTAGTAATTGAGCATAATTTAGACGTTATAAGTAACTCTGATTGGATTATAGATCTTGGGCCTGAAGGTGGTGATGACGGCGGAAAGATTATTTTCGAAGGACCATTGGGCGAATTATTAAAAGATAAAAGCTCATACACGTCAGAAGCGATAAAAACAACGGAATCAGCAATGAAACAAATTCAGAACCATAAGTAATATCACTTTCTGGAATGGAAAGATTTAAGGACTTCTGAACATTGTTAAAATCTTTATAACTTAATTCATGGGGAGTTTTTGGCATATATATATTTATGCTTTCCCCGGGAAGTATAAAATTTTCCTCCTCATTTAAATTGTATAGTACAACGTGTCCGTTATTTGAAATTTTGTAATTTCTTAACCCTTTTAAAGTTTTTAGGGGATTCAAGCTTATTGCCTGTTCAACTATTAAGCTTTCTTTAAATTCTTTTTCGGTGCTGATTTGGGCAAAATCTACTGAAATTAATTTATCTTTGAAATTATCTGTTCTGTATGCTCCTGCTGGAAGAGGAGACTCCGAGTCAATACCTTTTATTACAAATGCAAAATGATTTGTGTCGAGCTTGGTAAAATAATCTACACCTGAAGTAGCTCCCCACGTTGGGTCTACAGGAATCCACCCAAAATTAGGATCGAAGAATTCTGCCCAGGAATGAAGCAAATCTCCGCCTTTTAAATTTATAGAAATTGGCGTTGCTTTGTTATCGGTCGCGAAAGCGTAGCCATTGATTTCCCGTGAAGGAATACCCATTGCCCTAGTTAACGCAATAAATGAGTCAGTAAATTCCATACACCCCCAGCGGCCCTCAGTGCTTAAGGCTTTTGCGGCCCCACTTCTCGGGATAAAATCATTTTTTACAATATCAAAGTTATATTTCAGGTTTTTAGTAACATAGTTATATGCTAATTTAGCGTTCTCTGATACAGAAATATCTTTGTTGAACAAATTTTTGGATATTTCAAGAATTTTAGAGTCGGTAACTTCCCAGAATTTATCATCGTTTGTATATTTTTTAATTAAGTCCTTTTGTAAGTCTTCAAATTCCCCTCCGAAAGACGGATTTATTTGTTTACCGAGTATACGCGCCGATCCCGTAACAGTTATATTTAAGTTCTGTTTTGGGTTGATTTTATAAGTCCCGATTAAATTGCCATCCTGATCTTTTTTTAGAAATTCTGGTTTGGGAGAAAAATCAGTATAAGCGACATTTTGCATATCTTTTATATCGCTAGGTATTGCAACCTCCTGGTAAGCTGTAAAGTTAGAAGTATTCTCAAGCTGATACTTTAACTGGAAATTAAGGGTTTGATATTTCCCGAACGACGCCGTAATTCCCATGTTTTCTACTGTATTTTTGTAAAATTTATATATAGAGAAATTATTTTCTTTTTTAGTTTCGTCAGCTTGTGGAGCTATAAATATTTCGGGGCCGAAAGACGCAGGAACTTTCAGAGTTACAGTATATTCTTTAGTAGATTCAGATAGCTGAATATTCGGAAAATTTATATTCCAGACTTCCCCGACTTTAGTGGCAATATCTTTGGATTTAAACTCGATTTTAAATTTGTTTTTTCTGCCCTCCCCTATAATCTCATCTTCGAAAATTACTTTAATACTGGCGGATTTTTGGTCCTGCGTAATTTCGGAATCCAATACCTCTTTATCATTAGAAGCTTTAATATCGTATATATTCATTTGATTTATTGATAAAGAATAATTCTTGGCTATTACATCTTTTAGTTTGTTTTCAATAGTAATATTTTGGGTAACTTTGGTTTCTCCGTTAGGGTTAATTTCGTATAAAATATCGTATTCGGTATTGAACTGCTCTTGAGCAAAAACTTTTGTATTGGTAACCGCAAGGGAACCGAGTGCTATAACAAGCGAAATAAATTTTTTGTGCATATGAATTATTTTAGCTCATTTTTAAACGAAGAGGAAAAAAATGGTAGCAAATATGTACTTTTTGTGGGCATAGCGAAGAAAACGATCGTATAATGTAAAATAGCAACATCGCTATGGAAATAGATTTAGAATTAAAAAACTTATTTCAGAAAATTCAAGAAGTGCCTAGCGTACCATTTTTAACCAAACTGCAAACAAGTTATCTAAAGCAATTTCTGGATAAGTTAAATATTAAATATCTTGATTACGGCTACTCAATAATTATTCCGCCCATTTTATATAATAACAGTACCCCAAAACTTGTTTTAATGTGTCATACAGATCATCCAGGTATAGTTTTGAAAAATAACGAAGAGGGTGTGCTGATGGGTTTGATTGGAAACGCTCCTTTTAAGGAGCTTTTGGGAAAAAGGCAAGTCGGTTTAAAGATATATAATCCCGAAGGAATACTTGCAGGAAAGGGCTTAATTACTGATATTTATGGTGGTCCCAAACAAAAAGTACATATAAAAACTAATTTACAAGTACCTTTAAACTCATATGGTCAATTTGACATTGACTATTATTCCGAAAGTGAAAGTTTTTTTGAAGTTTATAATGCAGATGACGGTATATCAGTAGCCACAATGCTTAAACTGCTAGTAGATAAAGTAAAGTCGAAGTTTAATGTCTATTATGTATTTAATTTATATGAGGAGGTTCATCAACTTAGCTCTTGGTACTTAGCCAAAAACAACGTACTTAAACTATCCGAACAGGATTTAATTATAAATTTAGAATGTTTAAAAACTGAAAGTATTTCCGAATCTGATTTTGGGAAAATAGATTATGAGGGTGGTATAGTACTGCAATTAAGTAATAATGGGTGTTTATTTGGGTATAAAAACAAAGGCGCAAATTTGTCCGAGAATTTTATTAAAAAAATAGCAAGTGATAATGGTATAAGAATCCAATTAGGTGTAATAAAAGATTCTTGCGATTCTAGGCCATTTACTCAATTTTCCTTAACATCAAATATTTGTACTTTAACTATTCCAAACAAATACAAGCATAATGGTAGTGATGATGGCCTTTTGAGAACAGAGCATATTCTTAAGCGACATATAATTGATTTTTATACAGTGTTAACAAAAATACTGAGTGAAGATCCTACAACATTGAGCAAGATAGCTGACGTGGAAAGCTTATCTCAAAAACTAAAACAACATGATCATATTACAAATTATAAACTTATGAAAGAAAAGGCAATTTTAAATGAAAGGTTGGAAATTGCATATAAAGACATAGTTTACAGGAAACATTTTTTTCCTGTAAATATAAAGGAATTGCTTATTGATTTAACGTTTAAATATGTTTCTTATTTAATTTATATTTATTTAAAATTTCTGAGTTTATATGAACGACACCTTAATAAATAAAGTAAAAGAGCTTCCTCACAGACCAGGAGTATACATTTATAGGGATATTGAAAATGAAGTTATTTACGTTGGTAAAGCCAAGGATTTAAAAAATAGAGTCGGATCCTATTTTCTTGAAAATTTAGATCCTTCATCTAAAACCTACGCTTTAGTAAGTAAAATAAATTCACTTTCTGTTATAGAAGTTACAACGGAATTTGAGGCATTATTGCTTGAAACATCTTTAATAAAGAAATACCGTCCAAAATACAACATAATAATGAAAGACGATAAATCTTATTTATATATTGTTGTGAGGAATGAGAAAGTATCCTATGAAAACAATATTTTTACAGTTCCGAAAATAATAACCGAGAGAGAATCAGATATCCATATAAAAGACAAAGTATACGGACCCTATCCGGACAGTAGTACAGCGAAGTACATTTTAAGAACCCTTAGAAAAATAATTCCTTTTAGGGATTGTAATAAAACTAAATTCAAAAGGTATCAATATTTAGGAAACCCGTGTTTGTACGGTCATATGGGTTTGTGCCAGGCTCCGTGTATAAATAAAAATTCTTTAACTGAATATAAAAAAAATATAAAACGTGTTCAGAATATTCTATCAGGAGAAAGCAAAAGACTGGTAAAAAATATTAAAAAAGAGATGGATAGAAATGCTAAAATATTTAATTTTGAGGAGGCCGCCAAATACCGGGATTTGTTAAATAGATTTACCTATATTACACAAAGCTTTAAAACAGCCCAAACATATATTGAAAATCCTTATTTCACTGAGGATATTGCAAATAGAGCGCTGGATGACATATCAAAGTTTATCCCAAATATTAAATTACCTTTGGAGAGAATAGAATGTTATGACATTTCAAATATCTTGGGAAAAGAAGCTGTAGGTTCTATGGTTGTAGCTACAAAAGGTAAAATTGATAAATCCCAGTACAGAAGGTTTAGAATTAAATTTAAATCCACTTCGGATGATTTTGAGATGATGCGGGAAGTATTAAGACGGCGGTTTAGTAGAAGTATGAGTGAGTCAGTAAAGAATAAATGGGTTATGCCGGACTTAATTATTCTAGATGGAGGGAAGGGGCAAGTTTCGGCCGGACAGGAAGTATTAACAGAAAAAAAATTAGAGGTTCCGCTTGTAGGTATAGCCAAGAAATTTGAAACAGTAGTATTTGTTAATAACGGAGAATTTCAAGAAATAGTGCCGGAAAAAGAAAGTGAAGGGTTAAGACTCATCCAGAGATTGCGTGACGAAGCACATAGGTTTGCACAGGCTTATCATCATAAATTAAGGCTAAAAAATATTTCAGGATAATGTATTATTAATATATGCTGCAAAATGTGTTAAAAGTACTGACTTTTAGTTTAATTTCACTGGTTTCAACTCAAATGTTTTTACAAACAATAGATTTGGGATTTTCGCCTTTTCCTGAAATCATATTACTTTTAATGACGATATTTTTACTTAATATGTTTATTCAACCAGTGCTTGGAATAGTTTCTCTCCCGAATACCGGGCTGAAATTCCTTTTTATACATTTTTTGATGACAATAATATTTTTATTAATTCTTATGCAGATATTGGGGAACTTTAAAATTGTTGAATTAAGCACTGATAATTTGCTATTTGTTGGCAGTATGATACCATCAAATAACTTATCAAGCTCACTTTCCCTTGTTATAACGTCATTTGTTTTGAGCTTGATTTATAGATATTTTATGTGGCTAAGCTCAAAAAAGTGAGGATTTGCCCGACTTTAGCCTTAAATTAAGAATGAATTGGGTTGATATAACACAAGTTTCTCAGATAGTAATTTCTGCATTAATAATTTTAATAATTCTTGTGCAGTCAAAAGGTACAGGTTTATTTAGTGCATTCACTGGATCAATAGGATTCTATAGGTCACGAAGGGGATTGGAAAAATTTATTTTTATTTTAACTATTATTTTAGGTTTAATGCTTATTTTAAATTCACTGGTTATAACTCTTCTGAGTAAATAATATGTCTTTATTAATAGTGGAGGGTGGAATTCCTTTAATAGGCCACGTACATATATCCGGGTCTAAAAACTCCGCAGTTGCGTTAATTCCGGCAGCATTATTCAGCAATGAAGATGTTGTATTAGATAATGTTCCCCGAGTTGGTGCGGTAGACTTCTTAATTTCAATCATAAAATCTATGGGGGGAAAAGCAGAATGGATAAGTAAAAATAAACTATTAATTAACGGAGCATCACTGGACACTTTTGAAGTTCCTTATGAATTTGGGTCGGTTTACAGAAATACTAGTCTTTTGGCGGGACCGTTGATGTTTAGGTTCGGGCAAGCAGTTCTTCCAAAACAAAATCCAGATGCAATAGTAGTCAAACCAATAAACAGGTGGATAGATTCGTGGAAATCTTTAGGAATAGATGTAAAAGAGGATGAAAAGTTTATTTATTTAAAGGCGGAACAAATTTCAGGAACTACTATTAATTTTAAAGTCAACACTCATATGGGTACTGGTAATACAATTTTATCTTCCATCTTTAGCCCCGGAGAGACAACTATACTTAATGCTTCAGAAGAACCTGAAATTAATGATTTAATTGCTTTTTGTAACGAAATAGGTGCTGATGTTGATAGAATAGAACCACATAAGATTAGAGTAGTTGGAAAACACATTTTTAAAGGTGCTTCTTTTAAAGTTCAGAACGATATAAATGAAGCTATTACTTTTGCAGTAGGTGCTTTAGTGACTAATGGGAACGTTTCTATGAAAGGGGTTGATAAAAGCAGTATCACCTCATTTACAAATGTACTTACAAAGATTGGGGCAAATTTCGAATTCTCTGGAGAAGAAATGCGAGTGTGGCATGCAAACGAAAAATTAAAATCTATTGAAGTAAATACGGCGCCAGCACCAGGATTTATGACACATTGGAAATCCCTAATAACATTATTAGCAACAAGAGCGAATGGAATAAGTTTAGTTCACGATACTGTAAATACGAATAGATTCGAATTTACGAGAGATTTGAATAGAATGGGGGCAAAAGTTGAAATATTAAAACCCTCTGAAGTAGGTATGATTCCTGTTATCAGCGATGACTCTTATGATTTTAATAAAAGCGGTGAGCCTCACACTGTTGCCAGAATAACCGGTCCGACTAAACTTAGAGGTACAAAATCGCATATAATAGATTTACGGTCCGGTGCTGTATTGATTTTAGCCGCATTATCAGCCGAGGGAAAAAGCGAAATCGGTGGCTCTGAAAACGTTAGCAGGGGATTTGAAGATTTTTTTGACAAGCTTTCGAGCTTGGGGGCTCGATTTAATTATGTTGATTGATCTGCTTTATTTTTTTGTAACTTTTATTATAACTTTCATACTTTACCCGTTTTGGATAAATTTTGTATATAGATTTCAAATGGGGGAGGAAGTGCGTACTGACGGACCGGAAACCCATTTAAAAAAACGTGGTACTCCAACGATGGGTGGATTAGTGTTTTTAATAACCGTATCTATAATCACTTTTATTTTTAACCGCTCAAGAACTCAAACCCTATTTCCCCTTTTCGTGTCCGCATTAGCAGGACTTTTTGGTATTTTAGAGGATTTATCCAAGGTTTATAGAAAATCCGGATTACCTAACCTATTAGCTATATATACGGAAAAGATAAGTAGAAAATTAATATTGTTTTTAAAGTTTGCAAAATTAAAAGTTTGGTCGCCTTTTGTAAAATTAACAGAATTAGTAGGGAGTAAATATGACTCAGGTTTGAAAACCCATCAAAAATTTTTGATTCAAGGCTCTATTGCCGGTTTTGTGGCTTTATGGGCATACATAAAACTTGGATGGGACTATATATGGTTTCCTTTGGTAGGTGATATTCATATTGGAATATTGTATCCGGTTGTAATATTTTTCATATTTATGGCGATGCTTAATTTTGTGGCGTTTACGGATGGCTTGGATGGTTTGGCAGGAGGTTTATCTTTTATTGCTATTTGTGCATATTGGGTTATAGCTGTGTTTTTGAATTATAATTCATTGGCAACTTTCAGTGCTACGCTTTTGGGAGCGTTACTTCCTTTTCTCTATTTTAATATTTATCCTGCGAGAATATTCATGGGAAATGTGGGATCACATGTATTAGGTGCTGTATTGGTTGTTTTATCTATTGTTATGCACAGGGAAATTGCGATGTTTATAATATGCGGAGTTTTTCTATTAGACGGTCTGTCAAGCCCTTTGCAGCAGTTCTCGGTAAAACTTACCCAAAAAAGGCTTTTTTTAATGGCTCCATTTCACCATCATTTCGAATTATTAGGATGGCCGGAAACCAAAGTTACAATGAGATTTTGGCTGGCCGGGATCTTCTTTGCATTTTTAGGAGTATTTGTGGCATTACTTTAAATAACTTTTTAAGGAAATCAGTAAATGAGAAAGAAAATTAAAAACCTGCCTGTTTATACACCTGATAAAAAGTTGCTTGGTGCAATATTTGCCTTAGTAGTTTTCGGTATAATAATGGTTTACGATGCTACTTTAGTTTTTTCATACGGTACATTTGGAGAAGCATATAGATTTGCATATTTGCAGATTGCCTGGGCGGTATTAGGCACGCTTGGTTTTATTTATTTTTATAAGATTGATTATTCAAAATTAAGAAAGCCTGCATACATTCTTTTTTTATTTAGTTTGATATTGCTTATTATTTTGGCGTTAGTTGGAATTTTTCCGTGTTCAGAAAATACTATTTTTACTCCATGTTTAAATGGTGCAAACAGATGGTTCTATTTAAACCCCGATCCTTTTCCTAAAATACCCCTTATAGGTGTACTCGGTTTTCAACCGGCAGAACTCGCTAAATTTTCTCTGGTATTATATTTGTCTGTTCACTTGGACAAGTATTTGAAACATAATAAAAAGGAGTCTTTCTGGATATATTTTATTCCCACTATCTTGTTTTCATTTTTAATTTTGCTGCAACCTAATATGTCTACAGCTGCTATAGTATTTATTATCGGTTCTGCAATATATTTTTCGTCCGGAGCTGGTATTAAAAAACTTTTAATAATAATTCCTATCATTACCTTACTGGGGTTAACAGTGATGTTGTTATCGCCTTATAGACGCGAAAGATTGTTATCGTATATAAAGGTTTCTGGGAACAGTGAAGTTGAAGAAAGCTACCATTCAAAACAGATATCCATCGCTTTGGGTTCAGGAGGACTTCTGGGGGTGGGTTTAGGTCAGTCAAGGCAGAAATTTCAGTATCTTCCTGAAACTTCAGCTGATTCAATATTCGCAATTGTAGGAGAAGAAATGGGTTTTGTAGGTTCTCTACTTGTAATAGCGCTGTTTACTTTTTTGCTTTATAGAGGTTATGAAACTGCCAAAAATGCCAATGATAATTTAGGCAGGATGTTGGCTGTGGGAATTACTACATGGTTTGGAATTCAGTTTTTTGTTAATGTTGCGGCAATGGCAAGAATTATTCCATTGACAGGGGTTCCTATCCCTCTTATATCTTATGGAGGCTCCTCAATGTTATTTGGTATGATGGGGCTTGGAATACTGGCAAATGTTTCGAAAAGATCTTAAAGCTAAAACTCAATATTTAGGCTCTGTTAACCCTAAAACAAAGAGAATTGTAATTACGGGCGGGCATCACACTTCCGCAATACCGGTTATAAAAGAAATTTGGAGAAGAAATGCGAATGTAGAAATCTATTGGTTTGGTCATAAATATTCTATGAAAGGAGACAAAAACACAACTCTTGAGTTCAGACAAATTACAAGTTTAGGTATTAGTTTCTTTGCGTTACAGGCAGGAAAAGTTTATAAAACTTACAATATTTTTAGATTAGTGAAAGTCCCTTTAGGTTTTTTGCATGCTTTCATTTTATTGATGCAAATCAAACCGAACTTAATTTTATCTTTTGGCGGATATTTGGCAGTACCGGTTGTGATTGCAGGTTATATATTAAAAATACCTTCAATTACTCATGAACAGACAATGGTTACAGGATATGCGAACAAGGTCATTTCTAAATTTGCCCGAAGAATTATGCTGTCGTGGGTGGAATCGGAGAAGTATTATCCAAAAAATAAAACCGTTTTAACAGGTATACCTTTGCGAAAAGAAATATTTGTTTCCTCGAGTAATAATTTTGAAGTTAATAAGCAGCTTCCGACGGTTTACGTGACTGCGGGGAAAACCGGTTCGCATAAAATAAATTTATTAATTAAAGAGTCGCTGCCAAAACTGCTGGATATGGCGAATATTATTCATCAATGCGGCGATCATTCTTATTATAAAGATTTTGATATTTTATTAGAAGAGGCTAAGAAATATAAAAATAAATCTGGAAAGTATTTACCGGTAAAGTTCGTACTTGATGATGTGATCGGGGAGGTTTTCAGTTTAAGCAAACTAATTATTTCGCGCGCCGGCGCACATACTATAAGTGAAATTGTCGCACTGGAAAAACCGTCTCTGCTTATTCCCATACCTTGGGTATCACACAATGAGCAAGTGATTAATGCAGGATTGGTGAAAAGTGCAGGGCTGGGAGAAATCATCGAAGAAAAGCAACTTTCAGTAGAGTTATTTATTAGAAAAGTTGAACAAATGTTGCTTAAAATTGATAATTACAAAATTAAAGACAAAAGTTTTGGTGTAATTAGAGACGCGGAGATTAAAATAACAGATATTGTGTTTAAGTATCTTTAATACATTAATTGAAATGCCTTCAGAGAGAATAGTTTTAAATAGGTTCGTAAAAAATAAGAAAAAAAGCGGATTTAAGTTAAATATAGCGATAATCACTACTTACTTTAAAACAGCTGTATTCGGTTGTTTATTTGGTTTAGTCCTTGGTTTCAGTTTAAAAGAATTATTCTACTCATCCAGATTTGCAATTAAAAATGTAACTATTTATGGTGTGGAACGATTTGTGAATGAAACAGATCTTTATAAAATAGTAAGCTCAAATGTTAAAGGTAAGAACATTTTTACATTAGACAAGAATAAGCTAATTGACTTAACATTGAAGAACTTTCTTGGAATAAAAACACTTTCCATTGAAAAGCATTTACCCGCAACAATTCAAATAAATATAAAAGAACGAGTGCCGTTAGCAGTGATTTATACGGATATTTCTGCAAATAATTACTTGGTTGACGAAGACGGTTACATATTAGGTTTAGTGAGTGAAGAATATACGGAGCTACCGAGAATACAATACGATTCTGGGATAAAAATAGGTACTTTTATTAACAAGAGCATCGTACCCTTTTACAATACTTTGATGTCAATAATTAATGAAAGGGAGTTAAAGGTTAGCAGTATGAGTTTTTCATCAAGGAACACAAAGATATTTTTAAATAACGGGATAGAAATTTTAATTTCCCAGGATAAGGACCTGAAAAATTCAATAGAAACAGCAATTGATGTATTGGTCCATGAAACTTCTTCCGGAAAAACTGTAAAGGGAATTGATTTACGATATGATAAAGTAATAGTATCATATTAGTAGCTTTAGCCTCTGTACATCGGTGAGGGGGAAGATATAATTTTTATTATGCCCAAAGAAAAGTTTATAACAAGTATTGACATAGGCTCTACAAAAATAAGTTCAGCAGTAGCCGCGATTACAGATAATAAAGTTTCTATAATTGGAGTTTCGGGTAGCGTTCCATCTAAAGGAATAAGCAGAGGAAATGTTGTAGATATTGATGCGGCTGTAGAATCCATTTCCTCAAGTTTGGAAAGAGCGGAAAGAATGGCCGGTGTGTCAATTTCTTCTGCCTTGGTTACAATTAACGGAACTCATATTGAAACCCAGAATTCTCATGGAGTGGTAGCAGTGTCCCATCAAGGTACCGAAATATCGACTGATGATGTTATAAGAGTTACAGAAGCAGCCCAAGCGGTGTCTATTCCATCATCAAGAGAAATTATTCACGTAATACCAAGAGATTTTATGGTAGACTCCCAGACCGGAATAAAAGATCCTATAGGAATGTCAGGTGTGCGTTTGGAAGTTGAAACTAATATCATACATGGTTCTTCTACTGCTATGAAAAACTTAGTTAAGTGTGTTTCCCAAGTAGGAATTCAGGTTGATGAACTTGTTTACACCGGTATAGCTTCTGCCGAATCGGTACTTACCGATACAGAGAAAGAGTTAGGTACGGTATTGGTAGATATTGGAGGGGGAACTACTTCTATTGTGGCATTTCTGGAGGGAAGTCCAATTTATTCACGGGTCCTTCCTATAGGTGCAAGATACATAACAAACGATCTTGCGATTGGTTTAAGAACAAGATTGGAAGATGCGGAGAAAATCAAAATAAAATTGAGTAACGAAAAACAAGAGATGTTTATTCAAACCGCAGTTTTAACAAACGGAGATCGTAAAAAGATGGAAGAATTTGATGTCTCTGAATTTGGTTTGGAAACAGATACCGTTCCAAAAAAATTATTATACGAAATAATTGATGCACGACTTAATGAGATATTTAGATTAATTGTGTTGGAAATAAATAAGGCTAATTTGCAAGGTAAATTGCCTGCCGGATTAGTTGTAACAGGAGGTGGGGCATTAACCGCAGGAATTGAGAGAGTTGCCAAAGTTGTAATGAAAATGCCAGTACGCGTTGGCTATCCAAAAGGAGTTACTGGATTAATAGATGAAATACAAGGTCCTGCATATTCTGCAACAGTTGGCGGAATATTATATGGAGTCGGAAAAATGAAAAGTAACACGATATTGTCTTTTGACACCGGACGAGGTAAGATGAATTCAGTATTTAGTAAGATTATTGAAAAATTAAAATCATTTCTGCCCTAAAAATAGATTTATAAAGTTTTTCTTTCCGAACGAAAGTGAGGAAAAAGTGCTATCATCAAATTTAGTGTATGATAGTAATATTTTCTAAGCTTTAACTCTGCGAGTTAGAGGCTTAAATCCATAGTCTTATGCTAGTAAAACCTGAGATTGAGAGATTTGCAAAAATTAGAGTAGTAGGAGTCGGTGGTGCCGGATGTAACGTTATCAATACAATGATAAATTCCGGTCAAATATCGGGCGTAGAATTTATTGCTGTTAATACTGATGCGCAAGCGCTGTCTATAAACAAAGCTTTTGTTAAAATTCCTATAGGACAGGATATAACTAACGGATTAGGAGCGGGATCTGATCCGAATATAGGTAAAAAGGCCGCTGAAGAGTCTCTGGAGATTCTACAATCAAATCTGGAAGGATCAGATATGATTTTCGTTACGGCTGGGATGGGCGGCGGTACAGGTACTGGCGCTTCCCCCACAATAGCACGTTTAGCGAGAGAATTAGGGGCGTTGACAGTTGGAGTTGTCACAAAGCCTTTTAAGTTCGAAGGATCTCAAAGGATGGCCAATGCTGAAAGAGGAATTGAGGATCTTAAGAAGGAAGTAGACGCTTTAATAGTTATTCCAAATCAAAAATTACTTGAAATAGCTGATGAAAAAATGACTGTGATGGATGCATTTCGAGTTTCGGATAGCGTTCTGAATCAGGGAGTTCAAGGTATTTCGGATTTAATTGTTATGCCTGGGTTAATAAATGTTGACTTTGCGGATGTACGTGCAGTTATGAAAGATGCGGGTTCTGCTTTAATGGGTATCGGAATCGGGAGCGGTGAGGGAAGAGCTGCAACAGCCGCAAAAGCAGCAGTGTCATCTCCTTTGCTTGAAATTTCAATCGAAGGCGCTACAGGTATATTGTTTAATGTTATCGGCGGTTCTGATCTAACGATGAGAGAAGTTGATGAGGCTGCTGAAATAATTAGGGGTTTGGCGAGTCCAGATGCAAATATAATTTTCGGAACCACTATAGATGAAAAAATGAGTGATCAGATAAAAATTACAGTTATCGCGACAGGATTTGACAATAGCAGGGAAATGAGAAGTAAATTGGGTCTTCCAATAACGTATGAAGTCCAAAAAGAAGAGAAGAGGATAGTTGATCAGCCTGCACCTTTAAAAGAGGATCAACCGAGTAAGCCTGCATGGAAACCGGAAGATTTTACTGACGACTCGGATAAAAAATATGATATTCCCGCCTTTTTAAGAGGGAAATAAGCTAACAGTAATATTTATATAGAAGACACAATTCCAAATATGAAAAAAAATGGATTTAATTATTGCTCGAATAAATATTAGTGCAAATATTTTATTTGGCCAGCAATAAGGAATAAAGAGTTAAATCCCACAATAATTGTTGGTTGTACTGATAAAATCGATATGTTTATATTAAATAACGTAGTAATTTTTCTGTACGCTTCGCGATTTTAACAATCGCTGGCTCACAAAAGAGTTTCACGGGCCGTCAATCCTCACAGGCAGTGGAAGATTGTCGTCTCATGAATCTTCCCCTGCTCTATGAACTGGATAAATTCGTCCGGAAGTAATTCCGACTCATTAGGATTAAAACTTTCGACAGCTAGATCCCCTAAAAGGTTAGAGAAAAATAAAAATATAAAATTTACCGATAATTCCAAAAAAATATTAGAAAAAAGATATTTAAGAAAAAACGATAACGGAGTAGTGGCCGAGACTCCTGAAGAAATGTTTGAAAGGATTGCACGTGTTGTATCTGAACCCGACAGACCGTATAAAGATGCAGAAATAACTAAAATTGAGTTTTATAATCTTTTGTCACAAAAACAATTCTTTCCTAACTCACCTACATTTACCGGTGCCGGTACTCCACTGGGGCAACTGGCTGCGTGCTTTGTACTCCCTATTGCGGACGATTTAGGAAAAAGTAAGGACGGAATATTTTCGACATTAAGGGTAGCCGCATTAATTCAGCAGTCAGGTGGGGGAAACGGGTTTTCATTTTCAGATTTAAGATCACGTGGTACAAGAGTCGCTTCAAGCAACGGGTCAGCAACCGGTCCTATAGGATTTTTAAAGGTTTATGATACTGCGTTTGGTGAAGTTGCCCAAGGAGGAGTCAGGAGAGGCGCAAATATGGGTGTTTTGAGAGTTGATCATCCAAATATAAGAGAATTTATCAAATGTAAGGAAACCGAAGGAGCAATTTCAAACTTTAACATATCGGTTGCCGTAACCGATGTGTTTATGCAGGCAGTGAAGGATGATATAAGTTATGAATTAATAGATCCGCATACAAAAAAAGTGGTAGAAACTCCCAGAGCGAGAGAGATTTTTGACTTAATTGTTCAGTACGCATACAAAAACGGAGAACCGGGAGTTTTATTTATAGATGCAGCAAATAGAACTAATCCCGTACCGCATTTATATGAGCTTAAAGCTACTAACCCCTGCGGTGAACAGTGGCTAGGCCCTTATGAAAATTGCTGCCTGGGTTCTATTAATATTAATGAATTGCTTGATGAAAACGGATTGCTGGATTGGGACTTATATCAGGATGTTATAGAAGTATCAACAAGGTTTCTTGATAACGTTGTTACAGCAAATAAGTATATTCCTGTTGTTCCGGAATTAAAAGAGGCCGCCGAAAATGTTAGAAGAATTGGCTTAGGTATCATGGGGTTAGCGGACGCTATGTATTCAATGGGAATAAGGTACGGAAGTGATGAAGGAAATGAATTTGCAGCACAAGTATCCGAATTTATGAGATATCACGCTATGAAAACCTCAATAGAATTAGCGGAGGAACGGGGACCCTTTTTAAAAATTAAAGGCAGTATATATGATCCGGAGAACCTGAAATGGGAACCTCCAAAACCGTTAAAACCTTTTAGTAGAGACTTTGGCAGGCCCAGATTAGACTGGGATATTATCGTTGACGGTATAAAACAGCACGGAATAAGAAACGGAGCTCAAACCACGATTGCACCAACAGGAACTATTTCTACAGTAGCCGGTGTAGAAGGGTATGGTTGTGAACCGGCATTTGCTCTGGCATATTTGCGAAATGTGTATCAAGCTGCGGGAGATGAAGGTACTTTAACACTTACTTATGTAAGTCCCTATTTTGAAGAAGCACTAACAAAGCTGGGATATGACTCGGAGACTAGAAAAAGAATTGTTGATAAAGTCGTTCAGACGGGTACTTGCCAAAATGTTTCTGAGCTTCCTGAAAAAATCAGAAATGTTTTTGTGGTGTCGGCAGATATTACTCCAGACGAACATGTAACTCTGCAAGCATCCATTCAAGCATTTATTGATAATTCTATTTCAAAAACATGCAACTTTCCAGAAAACGCTCCGTTAGAAGATGTAGCAAAGGCCTATATGCTGGGGTGGGAGTTAGGTTGTAAAGGGTTGACTGTTTATGTTACCGGTTCAAGGCAGGAAGTTGTGTTAGAAACAAAAGAAACTAAAGAGAAAAAGGCTTCATTAGAAGATAATTCCGTTGTAGTTGGTGCTGTAAGTAAAAGTACTATGGACAGGGCCTATAAATTAATTGGAACTACGTATAAAGTTCTGACACCCCAGGGGAGAGCGTTTATAACTATAAACAAAGGCAACGACGGTAGCCCGTTTGAAGTATTTGCCAATGTGGGTAAAGCGGGAAGTGATGTAACAGCACTTTCTGAAGCTTTAGGGAGATTGATTTCCGGATGGCTTCGTGATTCAAACGATAAATTAAAAACCTTAAAGGAAATTGTTGTACAGCTTATAGGTATTGGCGGGGCGCGTTCTGTAGGTATTGGAGCTAAAAGGGTGAGTTCGGTTCCTGATGCAGTAGCCAAAGTTTTAGCAGAAGAATACGGAGTTCAAATCAGGTCAAATGGAAGCAATCTTGTTGAAGAAAACAAAAAAGAAGTGTCAGTGTTTTCTTATATTAATATGTGCCCGGAATGCGGTAATACTTCTTTGGTGCAGCAAGAGGGATGTTCAAAGTGTTTCGAATGCGGATTTAGCGTTTGTTAGGATTGAGCATAAAAAGTGATTAGCAAAACTAAAGATGGCAAAAATATATACTAAAACCGGAGATAATGGTGAAACCTCTCTCTATTTTGGAGAGAGGTTTTTTAAATCTGAAAATATTTTTGACATATTAGGAAATCTTGATGAATTAAATTCTTTTCTGGGATTGACTTATACTTCAAGATCCAAAGATAAAAAAATAAAAGCTTTAGTAATTAAACTCCAAAGAGAACTTTTTAATCTTGGAGCCGTTTTGGCTATATCAAAGGAAAAAACTCCCCTGAATGAAATTCAGCAGTATGAAAAAAAAGTAAAAGAATTAGAAAGACACATTGATGAAATTGATAAGAAATTACCGGCTTTAAAAAACTTTATTGTACCCTCTGGTGAAATAAATGCGGTTTACTTTCATGTAGCGAGAGCTATATGTAGAAGAGTAGAGAGACACCTTGTAAAAGAGGTTAAAAACAACAGAAGGACCGATTTAATTCCTATAATAAAGTATATAAATAGGTTGTCGGATTTATTATTTACACTAGCCAGGTATTCAAATAAATTGTCTGATAAGAAAGAAATAGTGTGGGGGAGATGATAAAATGATACGTGTTTGCCAGGAAGCTGAATAAACCGTTATTAATACTACCGATATTACTTTTTTCGATTGGATATATAACTTTAAAGTCTACGCATAAAGAATTGGCTGTTCATCAGCTATTTTATTTTATTTTAGGATATATTTTCTATATTTTAATTTCAGCCATACCGTCTGAATTTTTCTCAAAATATTGGAAAGCTTTCTATATTCCCACAATAGTAATATTATTAATAACTGTACTTTTAGGAATAGAAAAATATGGATCATCAAGCTGGATAAAGATAGGAATATTTGTGGTCCAGCCATCAGAGTTTGCCAAGATTTCTTTAATTATTACTTTAGCGGCTTTAATCAGTACTAATACAGAAAGTATAAACTCAGCAAGAAAGATGCTGAATATAAGTTTTTCTTCATTAATTGTGATAATTATGGTATTAGTTCAACCGGATCTGGGAAGTACATTGGTATTATTTATTGTTGTGATAGGGATGTTGTTCTATTCCGGATTAAGTAAGTATTTTTTTATTGGGGTGTTTATAGTCTTAGGACTGTTGTCATCACCCTTTTGGCATTTACTTCAGGATTACCAAAAAAAGAGGGTCCTGGTATTTTTAAACCCATCGTTAGATATACTTGGCGCGGGTTATAATGTAACACAGTCTGTTATAGCGATCGGCTCCGGTGGTTTAATGGGAAAAGGATTCGAGATGGGATCTCAATCACATCTTGGGTATTTACCTGTATTTTGGACGGATTTTATCTTTGCATCTTTTGCCGAAGAATGGGGATTTGTTGGGATTTTAATATTTAATTTAATTTATGTTTTTTTCCTTATATATCTTCTTTATTTAAGTAACCATGCTAATTCGACATTTAAGAGCGTAGTTATAATAGGAGTGTTTTTTGTGTTTTTATTTCAGTACCTGGTTAATGTAGGTATGAATATGGGAATGCTACCGGTAACTGGAATAACTTTACCTTTCATTTCTTACGGAGGTAGTTCATTGTTATCATCGTTAATTTTGTTGGGGTTGGTTCAGTCTATGAATAAAAAATAGCCATTTCATTTTTTGAAGCTTGATTATTTACTATGTTATAATTTCAATTGATAAGCTTGTCTATGAATAACCTGCTGATTTCGATAAATAACAATATCCTGAAGGCTACTCTAACTAGTAAAGAAGGTTTTATGGGATCGACTTTAGAGTTGGCAAAAGATGACTGTGAAAATTCCCTAGTTAAAAATCCCGAGTCTGTATCAAATTATATTGAAGAAATATTAACTCAAACTTTCAAGCACAATAAATCGGGTGTTTCTGTGAGCTATTTGGTAGAACCGAAAGATGTAATCTTAAAGTTTGTTACCGTGAACAAAAAAACTAATGATGTAGAGGAACAAATTATTTCAGAAGTTAAAAATAAATTAAAGGATGTCTCAATTGAAGAATTGTATTTCTCCTATCAAAAAATTGCACCTTTTGTATATCAATTTATTGGAGTTAAAAAGGAAATATTAGAGAAATACCTTGAAGTGAGTAATTTAATTGGGTTACCGTTAAAAAGTGTTGTTCCATGGGTATTATTGCTCCCTAAATTTACTAATAAAAATGAGCCTTGCATATTTGTGGTTAAGAATGTTAATGATCAACTAATTGCTCTTTCAGAAATGAATGGCGTTTATTTTAGTTCTATTTATGAAGATGATATTTCTCCAGAGAAGCTACAGAAACTTATATCCGAACTTTCTGTTTACAGGAGAGCGAATCCTATTACTAAAATATACTCACTTAACACGCAATTTTTCAGTCTTGATCCGGATTGTCAGGTTTTTCCACTGGAAATAGATACTAAAGGTTCTCCTGAGTTGGAAGATTACAAATTACACTTATTGTTTGAGTATGTTATGGAGAATAATCCCGATTTATATTCAAGACAGCTTAACCTAATAAATTTATTGCCAGTACCAGTTTCAGTTAAAAAACATTTATCCCTTGTACCTATAGGTATAGCTTTAGTAATCGCGTTATTTATAGCCGGATCATTTTTCCTAATTAAGAACAGATCGCAAGAAAATACAGGTGAAGTTGCAGGTACAGAAAAAATACAACCTACGCAAACTGTCAATGAGGAACAAGTGGCTGAATCTACTCCTTCTGAAGAAATAAAAGTAGAATTAAAGAAAGAGGATCTTAAAATTAAAGTGGAAAATGGAGCCGGAATTCCCGGTATTGCTGCTAAAACCAGGGATTATTTGAATGATCTTGGATATAATGTAGTGGAAATTGGAAATGCCGATGAAATCGGACGTCAGGATACCTTATTAAAAATCAAACAATCTAAAGTAAATTATAAAGAATTACTAAATAAAGATTTAAGTGAATCTTACAAAGTTGTAGAGGAAGAGAATCTCTCTGAAACTGAGAATTTTGACGTTCTTGTTATAGTGGGTACGCACTAAATGCCTAATCGGTTAGGATTTGAGTGTATAAATTGCCATAAATGGGTAAAATACGAAGCGTGGGGGACTAAAAACAGAAATCACTGTCCCTACTGCTTATATTCCCTTCATATAGATTTAAATATAGGTGATAGATCCTCTCCGTGTGGAGGATTAATGAAACCGATCGGAAAATTCCTGAAACCGGACGGGGAAATAATGCTGGTCCATCAATGTGAAAAATGCGGAATAAAGAGGAAAAATCGAATTGCCGGAGACGATTCTTTCAAAATTGTAGAGAATTTAAAGGTTTTAGAATATTTTTAACGAACAGCAGCGTGGTTTAAGCACCACATTGCTTAAAAAATGTATTTATAGTAATATCTGATTTGCACTTATGAAGTACGCGGTAATTAAGCTTGATGGCAAACAATTTAAGGTATCGGAAGGTCAGAAAATAAAGGTTAATAGACAACCTAAAATAACTGTACAAGTATTAACCTATTCTAACGGAAACGAACTGCTTATAGGTAACCCATTTTTAACTGATATACAGGTAAAAACCAGTATTTTAGGTGACGAAAAAGGGAAAAAAGTAACTATTCAAAGGTTTAAAGCTAAATCCAGATATAGAGTAAAAAAGGGTCACAGGCAGCCTTTGACTGTGGTAAGGATAGATCAAATAAACAAAGAGGGGGAACAAAAGGAAGTTAAGGTAGTTAAAGAAACTAAAAGTTCTATAGCAAAGTCTGCAAAAACAGAGGCAAAGACTAAATCGAAGGCTACGGAAAAAACAACCTCAAAAGTTAATAAAACACTTAAAAAGGAGGAGAAATAGAAAATGGCACATAAAAAAGCAGGAAGCTCAAAAGCAGGACAAGGGGGTAATGTTGCAGGTAAAAGATTGGGATTAAAGGTATCAAGCGGAGAATTTGTAAAAACAGGAGAAATCATTGTAAGACAAAGAGGTAGAACGTTTATACCGGGTCAAAATGTTGGTATAGGCAGGGATTTTACATTATTCTCGAAAGTGAATGGTGTCGTTCAGTTTATAAATGACACAAGAAAAAAGAAAAAAATTAAAGTAAATCCAAAAGAATAAAGTGTGTCACGGTTTTAACTATTTATCTAATTCCCCTAATACTATCTATCGGATAAAATACCAGGAAAGCTCTTCCTACAATTGAGCTTTTATTCACTGGTCCGAATTCTCTAGAATCAGCGCTTTGCTCTCTATTGTCCCCTAAAAGGATATAAGAATCTTCCGGTACCTTATATTCAACTTCGTCCTTTATAGTTTTCATCCCAAAAGTTTGAATTGTTGGCTGTATATAAAGTTCTGAAAGCTCGGATCCGTTTATATATACTTTTCCGTTAATTAAGCTTAAAGTTTCCCCCGGAAGGGCGATCAAACGCTTTATTAAAAGCCTTTTGTTGTTTTGCGGGTGGTTAAAAATCAATATCTCACCTCTTTCAAGATCCTTAAATTTTATAGATATTTTTTCGGCAATAATTTGTTCACCATCTTTGAAGGTTGGAAGCATTGAATCACCAGATACTCTTAATAACTGCCCGACAAAAAAGTAAACAAATGCGAAAACAA
>Ga0154771_146_pt2 | contig 28046 bp, 30 predicted proteins | sample Rifle2008BG16ft_FD_105779 | JGI IMG/M metagenome (GOLD analysis project Ga0154771, IMG submission 105779) | candidate division WWE3 bacterium RBG_16_37_10
ATCGCAAAAACTATTACAGAAACCCCGGCAAAATATCTTAAAGTAAGAGAAGTTAAATAGAGATTAAAATATCTAGCCACAACATATAAACTTAATGCAATCGCCATTCCCAAAAATATCATATAAGTTCTGGTATTTCTAAAAAATATGAAGAGGGAGTATATTAGGATTGCGATTATTATTATGTCTAAAAAATCTGTTATATAAAGATTCGACCCTAATTGCAAAAAGCTGGCTGAATTAGAAAACATGCAACCATTTTACCAATACCATTGATGTTAGGCCAGTTTAATATACCATTATTTATTGTATCAACAATAATCTATATATATGAATTACCGGTATTGTACAATTATATTATGACTGCCCGAACACACGACGCATTTGCCTTTGCTTCATTAATAACCATAGCGGTTTTAAGACCCCCCGAAAGTTTAACTGTATTAACTTTGTTTACATCTATTGTCGGAAATATTGTGGGGGCTTTGATTCCTGATATGGATCAGGCTACTAACAGATTGTGGGATTTACTGCCTGCGGGAAATGCGATCGGAAGGATTTTTCGCAGGGCATTTTTTAAACATAGAACTTTGTCACATTCAATTGTAGGTGGCTTGCTTATTTATAAATTTTTCGAGTTTGTATTGCCAAGAGTATTAAATGCCGAGTTTGTTGATTCAAATTTAGTACTGTGGAGCATTATGATAGGTTATGGTTCGCATTTACTGGCGGATAGTTTAACAAAGGAAGGACTTCCTCTGTTTTTTCCGTTTGATATAAATATCGGTTTTCCCCCGATTGAAGCATTGAGAATAACAACCGGAAAATGGATTGAAAATTTTGTGGTGTTTCCTGCTGTAGGTATTTATATATTTTGGTTTGTAGTGAAATTTCAGAGAGAATTGACGGATATATTAAAGTTGATTGTTTAATTTTGTAGACGGCCATGGCAGTATCCTCGTGTTGATTGAGTTAGCTGCCACAGCCGTTTGCCAGTCATCGTCGTGTGGTTCCTGTTGATATCGGGGTGGGTGTGGGCAGGGGTGATGGGGTCGGTATTGGAGTTGGGAAGATTACATCCGCCCAATCCTCGATGTTTCCGGACCACTCTAAGCAGGACGTTCTGACGAACCCGTAGACATACTTGTAGGTTTCAATTCCGGTGATTACTATTATTACCTTTTTACCTACGTAGAGTTCGTCTTCCTTGTCTTTCGACCTTCCGAAAACGGTAACCACATCCCCGTTTCTGAACGATTCCGTTACCCCTGTGCAGTCGTCGTAGTACACATGTATAACGGCCTGGTCATCCTCCTTAAATTGGAGTTCCGTTTTCTCCGTACGCTGACGGGTTGGCGGTGGTGTTGGTGTCGGGATTAGAGTAGGTGTTGGAGTGGGCGTTGGTGAAGGTATTGGGGTTGGAACAGGCAATCCGGTCCCGGATTCCCAATCGATGTCAATGATTGGAAGGGCCAGGTATTCCTCTTCTGTTAGGGTTTGTTCGAACAGCTCGTACACCGAGAACCCTGTTATTTCGCCAAGCCTTACTTTCAGCCATCGCGTTTTGATTGGCTGAGGAGTTCCGACTCCTAACTCCTTAGGGTATTCGGCGCGTCCAATTACTTCAGCCGAAATACCTCTGGGAACTCTACCTATGTAGTAATCCTCTCTAGCCACAGCTCCCTTATAAATCCCTGCTCCTCCCCTGTATTTGATGTCGATTCTTACTTCGAGCACTAAAGGTGTGGAGGAAGGTGTAGGAGTTTGGCTTGGTGTTAGCGATGGAGTTAACGATGGAGTTGGGGTAGGTGTCGATGTGGTAACTGCAGTTCCGATAGGGGTTGTTGTGAATATTGGTTCTGTGGAATCGCCACATGCCACCAACAATACAGATGCTGTGACTACAAGCAACAGCAAGTTCTTCATGAGAGTCTCCTTTCATCTCTTGTGGTATTTCTTATGACTGGCTCCTTGCAAACGAGTTTCACATGCTTGCAAGCACGAAGCCAATCAAAAGAATTTTAAAAGGAGATGATTCATTCCACCATTAATGACTGGCTTGTCAAAGAGCAATTGACAGGTTTAAGTTTTCGAAATAAAAACAAAGCATTTAAAGTGTGTGAGCAGTGTTTTGGCAGAATATTACTTAACCCATAATAGCATATTTTAGGTCTATTCATACATCGTATTTCTATTACTGACTTAAACAGCACTTAGTTGCTTTTTAGTTGTAATTACAAGGAATAATAGTCAGTTAAATTAAAGTATTTTATAATATTGCGCGTGCCATAAACCCATAGTATAATCCGATTAGCATGTTCATATCAAAGAAAAAAGTAATAACCATCATTATAATATATCTCATAGCCGTAGAATTAGTGTTTGGTAAATTGGGTATAATTAACAGAAATGTTTATGCTGCAAACCCGGGTTGGATTACATCCTGTAATTATTCACATTCATTATCTGATGATCCAATTGTATACCCTGGTCTAACCGGTGCGGCTCATTTGCATGATTTTTTCGGGTCTAAAACCGCAAATGCTTTTACTGATTCAATCAATATTCATACTGGCGATACAACCTGCTTAATGAGAAATGATAAATCAGTGTACTGGGTGCCAGCTTTATTTAAGAATAACGAGAGAATATTGCCTGTAGGTACAAACAAGAATATTTTAATTTATTATCGAAAGGCCGGTGTAAAATCCAATACAGTTTTATCAACTATTCCTGATGGTTTAAAAATGATTGTAGGAAATAGTCATGCAAAGTCGTTAATGGAGAACGGAAGTATATTAGGCGGGCGGATTAATTTTAAATGCGGTCCCGGATCCGGAGAAGACTTATCTTATCCACCTGCTAAATGTGCATCCGGAATAATGGTTGTCAGTTATACATTTCCTAACTGCTGGGATGGAATAAATTTGGATAGTGCAAATCATCAATCTCACATGGCCTACCCCTTAAAAGGAAATTGTCCTTCCACTCATCCTGTAGCTATACCACAGATACAAACTTATATAAGATACCCTGTAGGTACAGGCCCAATAGGTAACATAACTTTATCAAGCGGACCATTTTTCACAGCTCATATGGATTTTTTTAACGGATGGGATTCTGAAGCATTGAAAGGTTTAATAACCAAATGTATTAATGGTGGACAAGACTGCGGTAAAAATCCTATTCTTTAATTCTTAAATACCCAAAATATTTGAAATATTTTTAGAAAAATATAATTCCGTCTATAAGGTTTTTCACGTTCATTTTCTCAGTATTGTTGCCGCTTGGGTAGTAAGTCGTAAGCATCAAAATATCGTCCTCTAATCCGAAAAAATAATAAATGGTTATTGTAGTCGGGAGTTTATTGACTCCACTAATACCGTCACCAGTACACACTACTACTGTAGATTCATCTTTTTTAAATTCAGAAACTTCTATTGTATAAGAAGTTATGCTTGGTTCTTTTGCAAGATTTTGGCACTCCATTTTTGTCATATCAATCATGGTTTTATTTCCTAAAGATTTTTCCTTTTTTATAAACCTAATATCCGCGTATGAAATCATATTATCGTCTTTATGTGTGGCAAATGACTTATAGGCGCCAAGATTTCGGGGAATTTCTTCCCAATTATTAAAGTTTTTCAGGATAAATCTATAATTGATATCTAAATGGTTCGACTTGTTCAGATACCACGCTCCATATGAAATAACAATGATTATTAATACAGCAATAAGAAGTTTATTCATACTTCGATTTTATTATTTTAGGCAGAGTCGAGGATAATTGTAAATAACAATAGTGAATTGGATCATTTTAGCTGATCTTAATAACAGCTTGGTCGTCTACTTTATCATAAACGGAAGAAAACCGATTAACCGAAAAATCAAAGATGTACTTATAAACTTTATCTAAACCATGAATTAAATCCTGTTTTCCGAATTCATTAAGATTAAACCACGCCAATGTGCCCTCATTACAATACAAATTTATCACTTCTTTAGCGTTTACCTTTGCAGTATAATAATATATTAAATGTTCTGTTTCATTGGATTGATTAACAGTATGTTTTGTTCCTCTTAATTTAATTTCTTTCAAACCGGAAAAACTTATGTGAGTTTCTTCCTCCAGTTCTCTTCTTAAAGTATGTTCTATGTCTACTAACTCATTTTTTTCCACTTCACCTCCTATGCCGGTAACTTTATTTGGTTCAAAAACTGAATCTTGGGATCTTTTTAATCCTAATATATTGTTTTTTTGATCAAGTATAAATAGAGCAGTATAAACTTTTAGTTTCATGTTTTTATCTTTGGTGACCCCACGGGGAATCGAACCCCGATTTATAGGCTGAGAACCTACCGTCCTAACCGTTAGACGATGGGGCCATTATTGTCGTAATTCTTCAGGAACTTTTATATTTTAGCAGTATTCCAATGATTTCAACAAATTAAACTTGGATTTGGTAAATAAAAAAGTATAAATGTGTTTCCCACCGCACTGATTCAAAGATTTTTTTGCAAAGAAAAAAAGACTCAGTGCGGTGGGTTCGGACCGGTGTCATCCGTTATACGGGTCCTGCCCGCTGCCAGGGAACGTCTCCGGTGTTGGAGGTGGAGGTGGAGCAGGTGGCGGCGGGGGTGCCGGTGGCGTGTCTTTCATGCCGTTCCTCCTTATAGTATCGGTTGAAGTGATTGTAAATACGAAATATCTCTATGTCAATCTAACGACCGGATTGTATTTAGCGCACATTTGTGTAATTCTGTTAAAATTTAACTATGGAACCAATAATTCCACAAGCTGCTAGCGGCGACGCTCAAAACGAAACTCAGTTTCAGACTCCTAATTTAAATCAGGAGTCTCCTGTGGTTGTTCAATCTAAAGAACCCACTCCTTCCGCACCTGAAACATCACCATTACCCAAACAGCCGTCTACACCACTTCCGCCACCGGTCCCACCGTCTCGTCCGCACCCAAAATTTAAAATAAAAAAACGATACATTCTGCTTATGCTCTTAATATCGTTTATTGTCGTAATTGTGACTTTGAAGGAACTTAATAGAAAACGTGTAGAAATAATTGACGAAAGTCCAAGATTTAATGTAACGGAAGCGCCGACTCCCACACCTGAAGAAGAACCCGCTAAACAATGGAAAAGCTTTTCTGCTTCACAGCATGGTATTACGTTTAAATACCCTGTGGAATCATACTTGGAAAAATCAAATCCGTTCAGCCAGGATTCCCCTGTTTATAAGGCAATCTTCAGAGGAAAACGTCAGGATGAAGGACTTATAACGGAATCCAACCTTTTTGACGGATATATTTTTAAAATTGTGGTAAACACCAACCCTCAAAATCGCCCTCTTATTGATTTAGCGAGAAATAAAGTGAGCAGTTTTGCTTTTAGCTGTCCTGATCTTGCCCAAATAAGCGAAGTTGAAGCCACTAAAATAGACGGGCTAACTGCGCAGGCTTTTAGTGTAATAAATTGCAATTCGGACTTTAAAGTTACTTTTGTGGTGAGTAAGAACTTCGTTTATGAAATTGATCAAATATATAAAGGGGATATTGGTTTTAAGCAGAAGTACGAAAAGGATACGGATGAGATTTTATTGAGTTTAAAAATAGACAGAGAGCTTCCGCCTCCGGAAGACCCGATTATTACTTTTACCAGTGGGGTTCATAGATTTTCGTTTAGACATCCCAGATTCAACACTGACTGTTGTCAGGTTCCGTCGCCAGTATACGGAATATTCTTTAATTCAGGTAAATTCTACTTTGTAGACACCTCATTAGGAATTCCAGAGAAAAACAAGCCATTTGACGGATTTGGTGTGTTTGTGGATGAAAACGAAATGAAGGTGCCGTTTGAAATGTATCTGGTAAGTGAAAAAAACGCGTTGTTGGAAGATTATAGAATAATTACGGGAAGAAATCCCGAAGAATCTGAAGAGAAGACAAAAGTTGGGGAAGTGGACGCAGTGCTATTAAAAGGATATGCTTGGTGGGGAGATATAATTATGTTGCAGATTCCGAATACTTCAAAGATAATGATTATTTCAAAAACCGAATTTTTGCCCGGAAGTTTTAAAGAGGTATTTGGGGATATTTTAAATTCATTCGTTTTCAGTTCGCCGGTTGCCGGAAGTTCGGATTTTCGCTAATAATTATAAAGATGATAAAAGTGTTTAAACATACATACGATAAGAATGTTTTATTTATTACAGCTTCAGCAGTTGTTCTGGCGTTATTTATTGTTTCGTTCGTAACTTTTACTTTGTATAGGCCAAAAGCGGTAGTCAAACTTTCTAACGTTCAGGGTTATAAAAGCGAGGATACATTTTCTATACCACACCCTTCAGGTTCAAAGGAAATTTCAGTTGACAATACCGCATATGGAAGAAGAGTTACATTTGAAGCCTCAAGAACTGTTACAGAATTAAACAATTATTATAAAAATATCTTTGACGCTAAAGGCTGGGAAGTTGAATATAATGAGGTAGCTTCCGGGACTGCAATTACTAAATATAAAAACAAAGGCAGCTTTATTACAGTTACTATATCTAGACAGCCGGATTTAAATAACACTATTGTTGTATTGGATGAAGTTACAGAAGAATAAATTCACTTTTTCGTCCCTTTCAAATATATTGCTCTCCAAGGCTGGTATCTGCTGCTGAAAGTATCTTTATATAATTCTTTGTCCTCCCTTGTAACTGTACGTGTGAAAGAAACATTTGCCCCCCAGGCGGCAAAGTCTATTTGTTTAATTGTGCCTACCGGCAGCGTCGAATCTTCCTGATATAAAGCTTCGGGAGGTGCAGTAACATTTGTAACAACCGGTTTTGTAATTTCCACTTTTCTTCCGTCATCGGTGCCGAACAATTTAAATTTTAGTGTGTAATTTTTAGGATCAAATTCTGTTTGTACTAAAATGTATGCAGGTGTGTCGTTTTTGAACTGCAAATCCAGAGAGGGTTGAAAGATTGAAGCATCAAACCCGACAGGACTGTCCAATTCATAATAATAAACTCTATATGCATGGGGAAATCTTGAGACTATAGGTAAGCCTGCATTTAATATTGCTCTAAACATTGTTGTGGAGGTTTGGCACACTCCTCCGCCTTCTCCCAAAACGGTTCTTCCGTTGGAAATTATATATGCAGTATCGTATCCGGTCTTTGCGTTAATTTCACCTACAGATTTATTGAATGAGTAAATACTGCCTGGCGGCACCAGTACCCCGTTTGTTCTTTCGGCCGCCAAAGCTAAATTATGAATTCTTGGCTGTCCGGAGCCGGTAAATTTAGATACCCCTTCTCCCAAAAGTTTATTTATTCCGTATCTGCTCTTGTCTTCGGGAACAGAAACCTCGTTTACTGTTACTTCGACCGTATTTTTGTTGTCAAACAATGCATTTTTAAAGTCTTCGGTAAACTTTTTAACATCAAGTTCTTTTCCGTTTTTTATTATTTTAAATTCTTCAACTTTATCTTCATTTACTTTAGTTACCTGCGCTTTTGGTGATTCTTTTACTTCACTACCCAGAGTTTCTAGGTAAGACTCAAAGTTATCTTTATTTAAGGTGAGATCTATATTAGTTTTGTCTTTATCTACTGTTAATAAATTTAATATTTGTTCTGCCGTAAATTTCCATTCTTTTTTTCCGTAGGTAATTTTAAAAGGGCTAAATACAATTTTATTTGCTTTATCTAAAATAGAGCTTATATCTGATTCCAAAATATCGGGGTCATCGGACTCGGTTTGAATAAACAATTGTTTGTCTTCTATTTGGTCAAACGACTCAACTGTAGCTTTGTATAGCGAACCTTTTACAACACTCGAACCAATTGTTGCAGGAAGAATAACGAGTTTACCATCTTTAATAGTTAATTTGGCGTCACTGCCTTCTTTGGCAACTTCTGCTCCTATACCGAGTAATTTTGCACTCAAGAGAACATCGTCATAATCATAGAAAGGCTTAATTGATAAATATTTAAAAAATCCCGCTATTTTGTCTTTTGTATCAGTAAAAATATCACGTGTCCTGCCTATCTCGTAGGCTCTGCTAAGAGTCGCTTCCCATCTATATTCGAACTTAATGTCCTCTTTATTTATCTTGAATGTTTGGCTTTCATAGTTATAAGTTATGTCTTTGTTTAGTTTTGCTTCCGAGTTTTTTAATCTATCTATTGCTTCTTTATAAGTTAGTCCCCCTACATTTGTGTTTCCAATTAATACACCAGGAATAATCCTGTTTGCGAACACTGTATGGTAAGCAGAAATTATTACCGCGGCAACCAGCAAAAAAATGTATATTGGTTTCGAGATACTGACAACCGGTTTCAATTTCCTGGAAATCTTGGAGGATAATTTATTGTGATTGGGAGTTATAGTCTCCACCTTGTGGCTTTTCTTCTGGAACATTGCCTGCTTTCCTTGCTCTAATTAAATATTTTGCCGAGTATTTTGACATGTCTGTATATTCGTCGACTCTTTCTAAAAGTCTTCCCGAAGCAGTTTGTCCGAAAGCAAAAGCTTCTGTTCTTACACCCTGACTCTTTGAGTACTCAATTAAATCAGAGTAATCACCGTCGCCCGATACCAAAACCAGCACATCTATTTTAGGAATAAGTCTTACCGCGTCCATGCATAATCCAACATCCCAGTCTCCCTTTTTATCGCCGCCGTAAAATATTTGGAGTTCTTTAGTTCTGACCTCGAATCCTATTTTTTCCAAAGCGTCAAAAAAATCCTTTTCAGCTCCGACATCAGCTTTGATGACATAGGCAAACGCCCGGATTAGTTTTCTTCCCGAAACCGCGTCAAACAAAACTTTTCCGAAATTAACCTTGGCCTGAAAGAGATTTTTGGCTGAGTAGTACATGTTTTGAACGTCTACAAATACTCCGACCCGTTGTTCTAAATGTTTAGCGTTTATCATATTGTAATTTTATCTTAAAAAATAGTTAAAAGGAAATATGTTATTATTTGGTTATTATGACCTCTAATAGAGGGGAAGCATTAACTACAATTCTTGGAGAATTTGAAGGGGGCGAATCATATTCTCAGATATCAGCAGAAATAAAGGAGCTCGGGGAAGGGTTACATGAGTATTTAAAGGGTAAAGGTATAGCTGAAAGAGAGGCATCTGAAATTACTAGTGAAGTTGGTAATCTAATGAGCAGAGTTGAACAAATCACTGAACTGAAATTTGACGACCAACTATTAAATAATGTAATTAGGATGGAAATAGATTTTAGACGTGCGGAAGCTCTGGAGTACGATGAGAAATGTCTTTCTGCAGTTACATCAGCTAAACAGAGATTTAGCGATGAGCCTACATTTCTGGTTAGAGTTATACAATCCGTAAGTGGAAAGGAAATTATGGAACGACAGGAAACGGTGGATGAAGCACGTAGTAGGGTAGATAGGTATAAAAGGAAGTATGAGGTTTTTCACTTGGAATTGAGAAATACAGATCACCAATATCCAATAAAAATGATATTTATTGGTCTGGGGATAGGGGAGTTTTATGAGCAGAATGAAAAATACATAATGAGATTTGTTGCAGACCATGCGGAAGTTATTAATCAAGTAGCGGATGCTAGTGCAGACGACGAAGAATTTTATAAGGCAATAGCGCAGGCAGCAGAAAAAAGTGTTGAGAGCAAAAAAATAAGAGAGTCGTATGAAAATGCACTTATCCTTTCACTTTCAGTTGGGAGATTAGAAAGAAATCTAGCTACTCTGGACACTGAACAGCCTTTAGACGGTCCGTCCAGATCAGATGTATTTAATGATTTACGTTTGAAAATGATTCCGGATAGGGCGAGATTTCTTGGAAAAGGGAATAAAGAACTTTCAGGTGAAGATATTGAAAGAATCAGTAAAGATAGGATTAAATTAGTAAGTGGTCAAATTGTGGTTGATGATGAGGTTTTGAAAGATGAAGGTAGGAATCATGGTGAGAGTTTTGCACTTAGAGAAATACAGTTGCTTAAAGCACTGGCAGATATGGAAGAAACCGAATCATCACAAACATAGATTAATTAAGCTTAGTAGTGGGGGATCGTCTAACGGTAGGACGGCGGGTTCTGACCCCGTTAATCTTGGTTCGAATCCAGGTCCCCCAGCCATATAGCTTGGAGGAACCGCTTACAGGATACACGATATTATTCCAAACTTTGGGGTGTAATTATCTCAACGTCGTCACCTTCTTTTACAAATCCAGAGGCAAATGGTATAGCAGTTACTCCTCTTTTACCCATCGCAGCTTTAGCAAACTTAATTGCGCTAAGTTTTTCAATACCTCGCCTCATCATATTTTTAGACGGAAGTACACACGGCAAGTTTTCAGCAGTAATAAACAAAATTACGCTTCTGGGGAATCTGATAAAAGTTCCAGGAGGCAATTTTGTTAATTTTTTAATTCCGCTTAGTGTAATATTGGCTTCTAGATCATCTGGTAATGCTTCAACACCAATATCTTCAGATATTTCTTTAAGCTCTTCCGTAGATACTATTGTGACCGCTCTTAGATTTGTTACTTCTATTCCTTTTGGTAATAGTTTTGCAGTTCTCACATCTGCATTCCTAGTTTTACCAAAGTGTCTATCGTATTTTATTCCGTCCAATAAAATTTCAAGTTTCTCTACTTTAATCGGATCTGCGTTGAAGGGTTGTGTTATAAGTAGCTTTTCTACCCTAGCTTTTAGTATTTCCATAACTGGTATTATACAGTTTGAATATGCAGTTTACATCCTCGAGAAGATCATGCATGTATTAGGTTCTCAACCGACATGCTCAGCCAGGATTTACTAAGCACCTCCGGAAGCTCCTTTTGAGCGAGTATACCAAGCCATTTTTCAGGTTCTAACTTCTTTGCGAAATTATATACATCTTCTTTGCCTTTTTGGATCATGAACCAGTGTTTTTGCCCATCTATCAATAATGTTCTATCAAAATTGCTTGTTCAATATATAATGCAAGTATTGTATGAAAAAAGTAGCTAACCTTCAAGATAAATTAGTAAACATCTTTAAAAATAACTTGTTTTTAACCATAATATGGGTATTAGTAGTTTTTTTGTCTTCAATCATAACTATTACAAATGGGCTAACGATATTACATAATTATTACAAAGCCACTGTTACTGAGAAAAAGACTTACTACAAAATGTTAGATACACTGGTTCCTGGCTTACAAATTGATTACTTCTATAATATTTTAGGTTCTCCAGCAATAATAAAACCTAATATTGAAAACACAAAGAAAGAATATATTTTTGTTAATAAGTTTTTCTATTTACAAGCAGTCACAAAAAATGATGGCTATGTACTTTCTGTAGCAGTGACCTCTAGAGATAAAAGCTTTAAACCAGTATTTAAAGCTCACGGCTACACAGATATTTTAAGCCGACAGTCTAGTGAGAGCTATAATTTTCTGTTGGCTTATAAACAAAGTGTTAAAAAAGGTAAAGGCATAATTTTAAACGAGACGGTGTTTACTGATATTGTACCGCAAAAAGACTTGTTAGGAAGCCGTGTAATATGTAGGGCTCGGATTGGGGCACATAGATTTAGCTATTCAGAAGAAATATACTTAGCCAATCCTGGAAACTATCAAACTATAATGTTAGTCTTGAATGACGCTGGAAACGACGGTGTTTCAAATTATTACAGCGAGATGTTTGACACATTTTTTGTAAAAATGTCTCCGCAGGAGGCCTGTGAGAAAGTACCATTAGGACATCGTAAAAATACAAGTATTAACACATTTATTATAACTGCTCCTTTTATTACGGGGGAGGATATAAAAGATTTTTCTTTTGGAGCGGATCTTACAGATGTTAGAGTTTTCGATTATTCTAGACCTTTAATGAAAGTTCCAACTAATTTCCATACAGCCAGCCAAGGTTTTTGTTAAATTATCAACAGTTATATGTGTATAAATATACTATATTTTTCAGATGATATAATGAAAATATGATCACAAAAGTTAAGGTTGATGAGTTAGTTAATTTTTTAAATCTTGAAATCAAAAGAAAATTAGAAGGAAAATTAGACTCTGCTTATATCGTGGGTAGCTATACACAAGGTAAAATATCACTTGTAAGACCTGATATAAATTGGCTCTTAGTTCATAAAAACCCTATTCAAGATGAAACTAGATGGGAGTTGGGTGAGATTTTAACTGAAGCAATAGATAAATTTATTAATGATTTTGTTGTTAGACCAGAACTTAGGCCATTTAAATTTTCTTATCCAATTAAAAGAGGCGAAGATGTCTTTGTTAATGTTTCAATAGTAACTAATGCCTCTTCACCTGATGAGTTTAAACATATAAATAATTTTATTCCTGGATATGTATTTGAAGGATTTAAATCTACCAGAAGTTTAATTTTTGGAGAAGATACTTTAAAAGATATTGACTTTCAAGTAACTAAAAAATCTGTACATGACGATGCTGTAAATAAATTAGTATCACATAAGATTCAACTTGATAGAGTACCTTTGGTATATCACATGAAGAAAGATACTGATTTGATATTTAACGAATCACTATCACACGGAAAAAATCTTTTGTACTACGGAGTTGAGTTACTTATGTCCGACGAGGAGCTTGAAAATAAAAAGTATATTGATATATTCAGTAACTCTGACTTAATAATTGATTTCTATAAAAATAGATTACCCGATACCCTAAACTACGTTAAAGAGATTGTATCTTCAAAAGCAAACTTTGATGCATGGAAAGGTAACCCTAAAAAGGCTAGGGGTCTTTACCTAACAGTATCTGCGTTTTCAAAACTTCTCTTCAGAATAATTTAATCAGTTTAGTTATCCTAGATAATAAAAGGGTTCTAGACCGACACGCTCAGCCATATATCCTGGAGAAAACGTGTACAGGATAGAGTTACTTTTCCATTTATAATATAATTCAGATATAAAAGGTTATGAGCATATTTTCAGATAAATTAGAAGAATTTAAACAAGTTAAATATGAGGTTAAGAGCCTTATTGATTTATTTCCCCCAAGCAAAAGAGAAGAGGTACTGTTTGATAAATGGACACTAAAAGATGTAATAGCACACCTGAGTCATTGGATGGAAGATGATTTGCATGCATTAAACAATTTAGCTCACGGTAAAAAATCTTATTGGTATCCTGATATCGAAAAATTCAACAAAGAAGGTGTGGAAAAAAGAAAGAAATTAAGCTGGACATTAGTATGTGACGAATTTGTATCTCTTATTAGCAATCTAGAAGCAGCATATACAAACTTACCTATAGAATTACAAGAATCGGATATGTGGGAAAATCATGAGGGGACACCACTTAGATCTTTAATAGTAGACATTGAACATTGGAGTGAAGAGCATGTCCCTTCTTTAACAAAAGCTCTTGAGAAGTTAGGGATAGGTGCAAATTAAATCCTAGAGAATAAATAGGGTTCTCGACCGACATGCTCAGCCAAAATAGTCGTGTAACCTTTCAAAATCTGTTTATCCTAACGTAAATATCTTATACTGATATCGTGTCAATTGAACCTATTCCAGTAGAACATATAGAAGTTTTGATATCTGATGACGTTATTGGATTTGTAAATGCACAAAAAACATTCAGTACTGCCGAAATCCAGCATTATATACAATAACAATACACTTTCTATAATAAACTTGGACCGAATGGCTTAGAGTCAAAAGTGCGCGATAAAAACAGGTTGAGTAGACTACTTGAACACAGATGGTTCTTACAAACAGTCCCCCTAAAATACATATGGACATGGCCCGGTGTTGGAGATCTACCTAAGGATTGGTGTACTCTTTCTGTGATTGACATTAGCAAACGTTTAGAGAGTATAACTGAAACACTACACTCAGTACAAAAAATATATTCTATGATTCCACACATTAATGAAATACTTTACCTATTGCCCCCTATTCTTGTTATGGGAAGCGAGATACGAAATACGAAATACAAACAATAATCAGCTACTGCCATTCGATTTGGACGATGGCTCTCACAGGTGTATAGCTGCGGCATTAAACGGCCTTGAAGAAATTAAATGTTATGTAGGAATATATTAAATCGTGAAAAATGATAGTAATGTTCTAGACCAACATATTCAACTGGAATATAAATCTCTACACGGTGTTATAATCGACTTGTGAAGAAAATTACGGTTTTAGGGATCAAGTTTACTGATGAACAAAAAAAACGCCTGAGTGCATTAGGAACTGTTAAACATTTTCCTAGTCCTTCTACTTCCGATGAATTTTTAAAACTAGTTAAAAACGCTGATATTATTTGTAGCGATGGTTCGTTTTTGTTGGAAAACCTTTCAAAATTGAAAAATGTCTTTGTAACTTACCCTTATATAGAACTTGGGGTTTTTAATTCAGAGGATCTAAAGAAAAATGGTGTGTTTGTGGCAAATGCGCAGGGCAGTAATAAAGATGCAATTGTTGAGTGGGTGATGTTTATGGTTCTTTTACTGTTTAGAGAGTTTTCTTCTATGGTAAGAGTGAATGATAGCTTCCAAATTGAATTAAGAGAGAGTCTAGTAGGTAAAAGAGTATTGATAGTCGGCAGGGGGAATATTGGCACAAAAATAGGTGAACTATGTGAAGGGTTTGGGATGAATGTTGACTTCTTCGAAAGAAGAGATAATTTACAGTCGAAATCAAGAAACGTTGATTTGATTATTAATGCTCTAAGCAGTAACTCTTCAAGCAAAAATCTTTTAAACGAGAAATTTTTTATGTCATTGAAAAAGGGAGTATATTTTGTAACTTTTGTAAGACATTACACATTTGATATTGATGGGTTAATTAAGGCAATCAAAGCCGGAATTGTAAAAAATGCAGCGATAGACTGCGATCCGGAGGCCCCCGGTGATACAACAAATAATTTTTACAAGAAAGCACTAACTAATAAGAATATTTTAGTTACTCCTCATATAGCATTTTCAACCAAACAAGCTAATATGAATGGGAAAGAATTTGTAGTTCAGAATGTTGAAGCCTATGTTTCTGGCCACCCTAAAAATGTGTTAGTTAAAAACTGATATGGCTAATTACAAACTTTCATTTAAAAGAGCTAAAGAAGAAAATGATTGGGAGTTGATGCTCTCAATTGAGAAACAGTTTGCTAACTCAAAAACATACTTTGCTTTTACTAAATTGGAAGATCTGAAGGCATTCTTAGGAAAAGAAATCTCTTATTTAGTTTTTTTGAATAATCAACCAGTCGGTGAGGCTGCATACGAATTGAAAGATAACGGAAAAAAAGCTTATATTTCAACTCTTGTTGTAATACCTGAACAACAAGGCAAAGGAATTGCTACGGGAATTTTTAATAAAATCTTAAGAGAAATAATTGATAAACCCGCTGTGGAAAATGTTGAATTGATTACTCATCCAAGAAACAACGCGGCGCTTGTGATTTATTTAAAAAATGGATTCGAAATAATTGAGTGGCAAGACAACCCTTTTGGTGACGGTGAGCCTAGATTAAAGTTAAGAAAAAAACTATTCTAATAATCCGCTTCCTCGTTTTTCATAATCTGCATATTTACGTCTAAATGTAATATTGAAAGGGTCTTTGGCATTTTTCCGTCGACCGTTTCCAAGAAGGCACTGATAGTTGTTAGTGAATTACTTAATGCAGTCAGAGTTTTATCATCTAATTTGGATGGTGGTTTTCTACGGCTTTCAAGATAATCCGCAAGAGCTTGTGCTTCTCTTTCATCTAATTCTGCTTTAGCTCTTTTTGGGTTATCTTCTGGAATTTGCTCTCTTAAATCTCTTGTGAATTTTACATATGCTTCTGCTATTGCAGAAGGTTGTTCGTTTTCATCTAATTCCATAGATTTTCGTAAACTATCTTTAAATGTGGAATATGGAATTAATTCCGAACCCTCATCCCAAGTTAACATATCAGTATTATATCATAGTGGCTTTTATTGCTGGGTATGCTCTTTTATAATATTTTTTATTCTATTTTTCTCCACTTCCAGTAATATTTTATCAGCTTCAATTTTTTCTTTCCATTGATTCAGTTTTTCTTTTGCATTGTCTGATTTTAGTGTTTCTTCAACCACATTTTTAATGTCTTCGTCTGTTGCGCGTCCTCCAATAAATTTAAATGGTATGCTTCCTGCTTCAAACTCCAGATAGACTTCCATTCCATCCCCAAAATCTTCTACGTGAGCAATTTGCGTGTAATAAGCCCCCAGGTTGCCTTGTTCCGGTTCGGTATCAATAAATAAAAGGGTTAAGGCGTTATTTTCCGACTTATCTCTTACGAGAATTTCTCCGACTTTGTACTGTTCCATGAATATATATTAGCATTTTTGTTTAAGAGCTTATAACCTTGTATATACTAATACCTTAGAATATGTATAATGGTGAAATTATGCTATCTCAAGTAGAGCAGTTTTTAAATAATCTACTGCAGGAAATAAACAATCTAGGAATCGATGTCAATAACCTAAAAATTGACCACATTGCTTACAGCACTAATTCATCCGAAAAATACGAAAACCTTTTGCCGGAGTTTATGAAAGAAGGTGAGTTGGTTAAGGAAGCAATGATAAGCAACAGAAGAGTGGCAGTAATTAAATTGATAAATCCTATTAAATATAAGAACCAATTGATAACAGCAATGGAGTTAATTGAACCAATTGAAGGAGAAAAAACTATTTTGGGGTGGGAGCATGCCGAATTTTTAGTAGACAATTATGATGACTTATTGAATAAATATCCAAGTTTGGAATGGAATACGAAAAACAAGGATAGAGAAAACTTTTCACGAATTAAGCTGGTTTTACCAAGCGGTAAGGAAGTTAAATTTTTGAATACCCCTGTTCTTGTAAGTGCAAGGATAAAGGAATAGTTTTCCGATTATAAGTTAATAATACAAATTATTTGAAGTTTACAGCAAATTATTTATAATAAAAGAGTGAGCAAGTATTTAATAGAAGTTTCACATGAAGCGAATAAGCTCGCCTGTGAACGGGCGATAAAATCTTTTCTTCAAACGGGTTCTCATTTTATGACTAACGCGGATTGGGGATGTTCTGATGGTGAGCACAAAGCTTGGATTGTGGTGGATTTGGACACAAAAGAAGATGCCCTGCTTGTGGTACCTCCCGAATACAGAAAAAACGCTAAAGTTGTAAAACTCGTGAAGTTTTCACTTGATAATGTTGATAGAAATCTTTTTGTAGACCACACGTGAAGTATTATAAAATCAGCACTTTAATTCTTCCTTGTTATAATTAATTTAAATTATTAATAAGTTAGTTTCCGTACATCAGGTAATATGTCTCTTTTTGAAATTGATTTTGCAAAACCGAAAACGCCTAAAATCACACCTACGGTTTTGTTTGTTTCCTTAATTCTGGGATTATTTTTTACATTGTTTTTTTATTTTTTGCCCGAAATATTATTAAATCCTTTATTCATGTTGAAAGTATTAATTTTTGCTTTTTTGATTGTTTTTATTCTGATTGGTATAAACAAATACTGGTTTAAATTTGTAGTAAAAGGTCCGCCATTTGCTTTGTGTACTCCGGAGAAAGTTAAGATAATGGTGGAATTATTAAATATAAAATCCGGGGAAAAGGCGGCAGAACTTGGTTCGGGTGATGGAAGGATTGCAATTGCTCTGGCTAAAGAAGGTGCGGTGGTTACAGGAGTAGAAATAAGTTTGGTTTTATGTTTGATAGCAAAATTAAACGTAACGAAGGAAAATTTACAAGATAAAATTCAAATTGTTAGGGGAAATATCTGGGATAAAAACTTTTCGGATTTTGATGTTATCACACTTTTTGGAATTCCGTACATAATGGATGAAATGGAGAAAAAACTCCTTAGTGAACTGAAGAATGGTGCGAGAGTGGTAGTTAATAATTTCACATTTCCAAACTGGGAGCCCGTTAAACAAAAAGAGAATATTTTTTTATACATTAAAGAGTAGTTTCATTTAAAAAATATTTAGCATTTATTATCGTCTGCGATATCTTTTCAAGATTATCTAGTTAGCACGATTGCGTTCGGCAGACTTCTTCCGGGACCGATTGCATACGAACCATTTATATACATCGCGGAACTACCCCCTCCATCAAGGTTTAAGGCATTCAACGCACCAAGGTCTCTCATAACATGAGCGGCGTCGGTAACTGTTGCACCTGTAATTATTGCCAGGTACAAATTAGACCCCCCCGCTCCGATCGCACCCCGTAGCCCTTTTATATCTTTCTGAAATGATGTCAAATCTCCTGAACTTACGACAACTTCTCCTTTATTAACCAGCGTGGGGTAATTAACAATTCCTGCCGTCACGCTTCCGCCGCCATAGTCCGTGGATTTTTTGTAAAACATCGGATTTGTACCATTAAAGGCTGCCAATCCCGTTTTACTCCAGTTTAGTGAACTTTTGCTTAACCACTTTCCTAAGTTGCTATTGTATAGTGCGTAATCATAGGAGTTTACTTTGCCTTTGCATGAATCGTAATCCGGCGGACAGAAGTATGTGCCGTTCATTCCCGCATATCCGTTGTTTTCTTTTACATACTCCGCCAGAGATTTTGTCGGGCAGTTGTCTTTACAGGTATCTTTATTTGCTGAAACCGTTTTTACTCTTACCTGTGATAAGTGCATTTTAATTAAATACACACCAAATGTTCCTCTGCCGTTTTTTACGGTTTGATAACTATAACCCGTAGCGGCTTGGGCTGGAGCAGGGGTAGGGGGTGGCGGCAACGAAGCCAAATACTTTTGATATTCGGTATCTAACAGCGTAATAGAATCTTTTATTTCGCCTTTGATGTTTTCATACTCCTTATTTAAAATTCTTCCTCCCCATTCAGCCGATTTTGTAGTTTCTACAGCTGTTTCCAGTTTTACCTCACTATTTCTCTTTATTTTAGTAAGAAGTTCATCGTATTTTTTATAAATATCATTTACCTGAAAAAAAGCCTGAGTGCTTTGAAGCGTTTTAAGGTTTTCCAGTTCAGCTTCAATTAGCGTCTTTGCTTCTAAAGCGCTTTGAAATTGAGAAATCAGCAAATGGTCGTCGAATAACTCTTCAGCAAAATTTTCACCAAAGTTTTGTTTGAACGTGTTTATCTGATCCTGATTATTCTGTAAGTCGGACAGTGATTTTTTAATATTTTGCAGCTCTAAGAAAATGTAAATAGAACCGGTTATAGAAGTTACTGTTACATAAATTACAAAAATCCAGTGGAATAACCGTTTCTTTTTTTCGTAAAATGCAACTAATTTGGGCAGCATAGAATTATTTATATATTATAAGGGAAAAATGCACATTTTCTATAAATGACTAAGATTATTTGACGGTTTCATTTACGTATACTCGTTTTTTAAGCTGGTTTCTTTTAATCAGGATTACTAAACCGGTGAGGCATGGTATCACAAGTGCGATTGCCATGTTGCCGTATTTAAGGATTGACGGTTGTGAAGGATCCGTGAAGACAAGTTTTCCAAATGGAGAGCTTTTTGTTTTTATATCGGCAAATGATTCTTGGCCTGAAAGCCATGAAAATATGTTTAACGCAAATACGAAGTTTTCGGGAGTTTGCTGCACGAATTGATCTGTAAAAAGTTCTGAATTTCCCACTACTATCATTTTTCCGAAACGGTTCACGGAACTTTCTTGTGAATTTTTAGATTCTATAGCAGCAACAAGTGTTTGCACGGCAAGATTCTGTTGAGGGAAGGTGTCTTCTTGTGGATTAATCGCAAAATTACCGGTTTTTAAACCTGCGCGTTCGGTTGTTATTACGAGATCACGTTTTATTAATCCCAGTTCTTCAAGCTTCTGATCATTAATTTCAATTGAACTCGGCCAAGGCATTGTTATAGTATTCAATTTTAGTGTTATCGGATCTTTGGGATCTTTTACTATTCCTCTAACCCAGAACGGGTACGGTAAAAAATAATTTAAACCACCTGCGGCTGTAAATCTCAAAGTTTCGCTTGACTGCAGGTCATAAACTATATTCTGGTTTACTTTAATTCCGAAATTTTCCAGGAATGGGGCAAAAGGATCTTTCAAAACATCAGCGTAGGACAACTGTTTATCCACATTGTAAGTGTCAATTAAGAACAAAACGTTTTTGTCTTTCTGCATGAACAATTTAATTGCTTCTTTTTCGGGGTCTTCAAATTTTGTCGTTGGTCCGGCAATTACCAAAGTGTCAATGTTCTCGTCAATTACCGGGCTTGTCTTATCCAGTGTTATAGCTTTTGTTTCGTACTGCTTTGTGAGTTCGCCGTTTAAAAACGCGTAGTCAAATAATTCTTTTTCTCCGTGTCCGGATAAAAATCCGATGGTTTTTTTGTCCTTCGCGGTTAGTTTGTTAATTATGGATGTGAGTGAATATTCCAAATCATCTGTTTGCTGTATAAACGGAATTGATTCTTCTTTACCGTCAGCCAATATATGAACCCCTAAAAATCCGGTTTTAACCTGAAATTCTTCCTGACCGATTACATTAAACTGTATTTCCTGAATTCCCTTTGTAATAGCTTCGTCAGCATCCTCAGATTTTAATGATGGGTCTTTAGTTTTTACAATTATTTTACCTTTTGAGCTTATTCTGTAATCTCTAAGTATATCTTTGACGTCTTGAACTACAGGTGAATATTGAGAAGGCAATTTACCGGAAGCATATAAAGTGATTTCCACGTTATTTTCCAGTCCTCCTGTTACTTTTTTAGTGGATTCGGATAATGTATAAACTTTTTCCTGAGTTAAATCGAGCCTCCCCGGAACATTTGAACCCAGATAGCTGAAAACTAATGTATTTCCGATTAATAACAGAACTATTAGTTTTATCCTTTTATATTTGGATCTTAAGTTTCCGTATCTTCTTTTTGAAAGTTGCAAAAAAGCCAATGAGATGAAAACCAGCGTAAATGATAAAAAGTAGAGTAAATCGCGCAGATCAAGGACTCCTCTTATAGTCGACTGAAAGTGGGTTAAGACTGAAATATTTGTCATAATCGGAAGTAAGGAAAAAGGTATTGAAATGGTAAGAAATTCCGACCCCGATACTATTAAAAAGAAAACCGCGACCATTGTAACCAAAAGCGAGGCGATTTGGTTTTTGACCAGTGATGAGATATATACTCCGAGTGAAACAATAGACACTGAAAGTAGTACACTGCCGATCAGCTGTCCGGCGTAAACTCCCCAGTCAAACTTTCCGAATTTTGAAAATGTGAAAGCGAGCGGAAATGTAAATAAGAGTGCGTATAAGATAAAGATAGAAGCACTGACGATTTTACTCAAAATCAGTTCTAAATCGTGAATAGGGTGAGTGAGTATTAGCTCCAAAGTCCCTTCGTCTTTTTCTTTGGAAATGGAGCCCATCGTTATGGCGGGAATAAATATAAGCAAAAGCCAGGGTAGAACTTCAAACAACCCCCTCAAAGAAGATTCACCGATTATTAATGCATTTTTAAAAAACAAGAACTGCCACATTAAGGAAAAAGCTACCAAAACAATATATGCAGCCGGATTGTTAATGTAAGATTTTATTTCCTTTTTGGTTATTGCTTTAACGTTTAATAAATTCATATTAATTTTTTATTTTGTGAGCTCCCTGAAGACGTCTTCTAACATCATGTTTTCTTCAACCAATTTCCAAATCACCCAGTTGTTTTCTCTTGCAATTCTTGATATTTCGGGTTGGATTTTAATGTTTTCATTTAGAACAATCCTTGCGGAATACCTGTCTTGCATTTCACTCCAAACATTAATTGTTTCGATGCCATTAATTGCATGCAGGTTGCTTATAACATTGTTTCCTTCAATATCCACATTTATCGAACTCTTACCTTTTACAAGTTTATTAAGGTCTTTCACATTGCTGTCGGCAACCATTTTGCCTTTATTAATAATTAAAGCCCTGTCGCAGATTGCTTCAACCTCCTGCATAACATGAGTGCTTATAATTATTGTACGGTCTTTGGACAAGTTTTTTATTAAGGTTCTTATTTCGCTTCTTTGATTTGGATCCAGACCTTCGGTGGGTTCATCCAACACTAAAGTTTTTGGTTTGTGAAGCAAAGCCACGGCCAGTCCGACTCTTTGTTTGAAACCTTTGGATAGTTCATTTATAGGTTTATAATAAACGTCTTTAATATTTGAAGCATTTACAGAAAAATCGATTGCATCTTTTCTTTGGGATTTTGTTAAATTTCTCATATCAGCCGAGAATTCAAGCATTTCCGACACCAGCATTTCTTTATATAGAGGATTGTTTTCGGGAAGATAACCTATTTTTGACTGAACTTGGATGGGATTGTTCCTGATTGAAACAGTATCTATTTCCACATTTCCTTCGTCGGGGGAAATAAATCCTGTGATGACGCGCATAGTAGTAGTTTTGCCGGCGCCGTTAGGTCCGAGCAAACCCACAACTTCTCCGTCTTTTGCTTCAAAAGAAACTCCGTCTACAGCCTTTAAATTTCCAAACGATTTTGTAATATTTTCAACTTTAAGCATAAATAGTAAACGCTAAGATTATATATCACATTTTTATGGGACAGTTAATACTTTACTAAGAAATTTGCGGATAAACTTCTGTTTATGATTCTAACATAATGAACTATCGTCTTTAAAGGTCAAACTATTAGGTTGAAACCAAGCTGTCTGTTGTTTATAAAGATTTCTTTCGAACTATCATGTACTTCTATGGTCCTTCCCATAAGTTTTTTTCCGTGAATTAAATAAATTTCGTTTTCATTTCTGAATGCTATAAAGTTCCCTTTAACACCTAGAATCAGTCCGCTTATTTCCTTAATTTCATCAAGATAAATAGCATTTTGTATTTCCCCTGATTTAAAAATCGGTGGAATATTAACTTCACCAAACTCCGGTACATTAAATAGATATTTACCAAAGTTTGAATTCTTTAAAATGTTTTTTATGAAGTCTACTTTTTCTTTTAGTGCATTGATATAAGAATTTTCAAAATACAGTCCTTTAATAAGTTGTAATTTTATTTTGTCTGAAACACGTTCCGGAAAATTAGTATTCTTAGAGATAAACCTCTCCACTTCTAAAATATCCAGACCTTTTAAAGATGCGAAAAAGCAATAAGCAAAGGCTCCTTGTTCGTAAAGTCTGTCGTATTTTCTTAACATATTGGCGGTTCCTACTTTTATTATGTGGGGTGAGAAATAAGCCAAGTACAAAAAGTGTTCTAATTGAAAGTATTTTTTTGCTGTGTCGTTTGTCATTTCGGAGCGATAAACGAATCCTTCTTTAAATCCAATCTTTATTTCACATTCTTTACACCTTTCTTTTTTAGTATTACTTAGATCAATCTGTCTTAAACAAGGGAAATGTTTACCTGATATTAAATCAAAATAGCCGGGGCATTTTCTTTGTTTTGATATTGTCCAGCTGAACGAAAAATTCTCTAACTTTAAATGTTTAATTAAATTAGATGATTCATTATATGTAATCAGGTATGGAGTTTTGTTGTACCATCTAAATGTTAAAATCAAAAAATTATTGTATGTATGCATAAACTCTTAAATTTTATTTATTTAACTACGATTTAGCTTGACCCGGAAATAGTGGGATTAAGACATCAATTGGACATTGGAGATTTAATGATGATATAGTTCTTGTCGTGATAGGAATAATTAATAAACTTCCAAAGAATCACTTTGGACATATCTCTGACCAAACAATTGGTTCACTAATAAAAGGAGTAAGTGCTACCGTAACTGGTATTCCGGGGTTTGGAAAAACATATTTTCCCAGATTTATAGAAAAACGGATAAATGAAGATTTTACCGAAATTAAAACTGCAATAATTAACTTAGATTTGCTCAACCCGTATGACTTCAATAGCGCAATGTCGCAAATAAAGAACAGAATAGGTTGTCAAAATTCTAAAGACATTCAGACTTATTTAGAAAATATTAGTAGGAAAAATCAGGTAATATTGATTTTGGAAGGTGTAAGCAGCAAGACAGATAAAAGACTTCTTCGGTTGTTTTATAATTTCGGTAATATCAACCCCACTAGAATTGTATTTTTGACGATTGCAAATTACACGATTCTTGACCCTGATTTTATTAAGGAATCAAATGGATACGCTCTGTTTGCCAAAACTCTGATAATTCCCCCGTTTGATCTTGAAGGAACTAAAAGAATAATAGATATAAATAATAATCAATATGGGTGGAGAATTTCTGAAAATATTGTGCCTGAGATATATAAATTTTCTGGGGGAAACCCGGCGCTTATACTTTATATTTCATTATATTTAACTGAATATGATACGGATTCTTGTGAGTTTATTGACCATATGCTGCAGTTTCCTGCACTGTTAGCTAGAGTTAATGATATTGCTAATGTAATAATCAGAGAGCCGCTTAGTTTATGCTACAAACTTGGAATCATCGGATCAAACGGCGAAATATTTTCACAATTGGTATCACATTACTTGGGGAAGTTTGAGGCTAAAGGCTACGGGTTTTTTATGAAAAATCTTTCAGAGAGGGAAAGGAGATTGCTGTCGATATTAATTGAAAATAAAGGAAAAGTTGTAGAGAAAGAAAAAATCAGCCAGATTATGCTGCAGACACCTGATACATATTCTTTATGGGCGATTTATAAAACTATCCAAAGACTGAAAAATAAGATTAAGGAGTTTTATACGATTCAAACTATTAAGGATAAAGGGTACGTTTTAAAAGAGATTGCATAAAAGCAGAAGTTTTATGGCGAAGGGCATGGGATATACTTGGAACTTTTTTCTCACAAACCCCAAGTTTTATCTGAAAACCTATTCTCACTGAATAATGTGTTTATAAAAGCCCCCAACAACAAACAATCTCTTTCATTTAGGGGCTCGAAACCATCATAAAACCCACTTGAACGGTCCGGCAAATAAACCGACTCTGGAAACGGCTGTTTGACTGCATTAGACGCACGCCCAAAAACATGAATATGTAGATAAGATTTATTTCCATCTTTATAAGACCAATTTCCCATATCCTGATAGTTTATTTTTACAACAGGAATACCTTGTTCATTCATCACCTTTTGCAATGCCTCTCCAACAACCAAAGTCAGGCGCATTAATTCTATTGCAATTCTTGGAGTTAATTTTGTTCTATCCTCAATAGATCTGTCTTTAATTGCTACCCTGATATGCCCGCCATCAGTTCTAGAAACAAAGGGTTTTTCATGAGATTCAACAATAAAGTTAGTCGTTTCAAATATTTTTCCCACAGTAATATTATACATGGCGGAGGGAGTGGGATTCGAACCCACGTGCCGCTTGCGCGACGCTTGGTTTTCGAGACCAGCCCGGTACGACCACTTCGGTATCCCTCCATGTTTATATAAGCTCTTTTACTCTCTAAGTGACGGTAAGTAAATATTATATGAAAGGGCGTTGAAAATAAAATTTTAAATGTATGTTGAATTAGTTCAACCAGACATGCCGCATCGTTTGCTTGCATACAGCATGTCTGGCGGTCACACCTGGGCATCATCACTCCTCCTTTACTGCAAAATACCCAGGTTTCTCAGCGTCTGAAGGGTTTCTGCGATCTCCTTCTGATGTGAGATTACAAAGCTGTCGATGGCTATGATCGCCAAGCCAAGCACCATTAATGCGATCACAACCATCCCGAACATAGCCTCATACTTTCTCATGTCTACTCTCCGTTTAACGTCCAATGGACGTATTTAAGTTATTATATTATGGGCTGAGAGATTATTCAAAATACTTACTGTCCTTAATCTTTTCCGGTAAAAAACTTTCGTTTCCGTACTTTTTGTATCCTTTTCCATAGCCGAGGTCCTTCATTAATTTTGTAGGTGCATTTCGAATATTTAAAGGAATAGGCAGATTTCCGTACTTCTTAACGTCTTCCATTGCCTTCTGCAAAGCGTCATATGCCCTTCTATCTTTCTTCGCCGATGCCAAAAAAACAACTCCATGAGCTAAATTAATTGCGCACTCGGGTAATCCAACCTTTTCTACAGAGGAAAAAACTTCGTTAGCTACCAATAAGGCTGTAGGTTGTGCCATTCCAACATCTTCGCTCGCGAAAACCACCATTCTTCTGGCAATAAATTTCGGGTCTTCTCCCGCGTCAATCATTCGGGCTAAGTAATAAACCGCTGCATTTACGTCGCTTGACCTCATGCTTTTTATAAACGCGCTTATGATGTTGTAGTGTTCTTCTCCTTTCTTATCAAACCTTAAATGCTTGTTTTGCAGTGTGCTTTTTAAAGTTTCTACCGTTACATTTTTATATAGGTTATTAGTGTCGTCGATCATTGTTATTGCCTGTCTGGCATCTCCGTTTGCCATGGCAACCAGCCAGTCTTTAGCCGCTGTGTCCATCGGAATTCCGGTTCTGTTTATTATTTCGTACATTTCCGAGTCGGTAAGTTCTTTTAAAATAAAAACTCTGCATCTGCTTAAAAGAGGGGAAATTACTTCAAAGCTTGGATTTTCTGTTGTTGCTCCAATTAAGGTAATTATTCCGGTTTCTACGTATGGTAGTAGGAAATCCTGCTGTGCTTTATTGAATCTGTGAATTTCGTCTAAAAATAACATTGTGGGTTTGTTCGATTTTTCCAGCGAAATCTTCGCGGTCTCTATAACCTTTCGAACGTCATCTTTTCCAGCCGAGACAGCGGAGAGATTGTGGAATTCCGCGTTGAGTTCATTAGCGTATATTTTGCCCAGAGTAGTTTTTCCCACTCCCGGAGGACCCCATAAAATAAATGAAAACAAATGTTTGTTCTCAATCGCAACTCTTATTGGTTTGCCTTCTCCTGCCAGATGTTCCTGACCTATAAATTCATCCAGACTCTTTGGACGGATTCTTGAAGCTAAAGGTTCCATATTTGAAATATAACATTTTCGGGTATTATTTGGCTATTGGAAGTTTAGAAGCTGAAGTATTTCCTCTGGTTTATTAGCAACTGCAGCCGGTTCATATTTTTTAAGAAGAACTTCCGTGTTGTATCCCCACGTAACTGCTATACATTTTATTCCGGCCCTTTTTGCGTCTTTAATATCTCCGACCGTATCTCCGATATATATCACTTCATCTTCTGAAAGCTTAAATTCATTTAGTGTTTCTTTTATAACACCGGTTTTTCCGGATAAAAAATCCGTGTGCTTAACAAAACTTATTTGTTTTAATCCGTTTAGATTTAAAAATTCCCGGACATTTTCTTTTGAGTTTGTAGTTATCACACCAAGTACTATATCTTTATCCGACAAAGATTGAATTACATTTTTCATGTCAGGAAATAATTCTAAAGTGGAAATTCTCTTTTCAAGTTCGTTAATAATTGTTCTGATAAATTTCGGAACTTTCCAAATAGGAATTTCAATAATCCGCAACCAGTCTCTCATGGGTACTTCCCTAAGTTGGATCGCTTCCAGATAATCAATAGGATCTGTTCCGAGTTCTTTATGCAGCTTATTATTGATATCTACCATTTCCTTAAATGTGTCCGCCATTGTTCCGTCAAAATCGAGCAAAATTAGTTTAGGGATTTTATTATGCATTCTTTAATTATTATAACAAAGCAATTTTTTTAATACTTTCAATGTTTTTTACACACAACCAGGCGCTTTGTAGTCCGAAACCTGTCTTGTTAATGTTAATAGGGTTTGTTTTTTTAACGTCAGTGAAAAAAACGAAAATAGCAAATTTTTTATTTTTGATGTAGTTTTTGATAGGTATCGGTATATCCGTTACCCCAAGATCCAACTTAGCGTATTTTTGCATTATCTCTAAAGCATGTCTGTCGCTTTCTATGAAATATTGGTGTACATCGGTAACTTTTGCTTTAACAGTCACTTGGCCTCCTGAGTCTTTGAAATAAAGAATGTCTCCTTTTTTAACCTTGTTCCAAGGTGCGATTTTAAATTTATACCAGCGAGACTCTACTTTCTTAACACCGCTAAGTATTTTAGGAAGTAATCCCCATTCTTTTTTCATGATTACTACATG
>Ga0154771_154_pt1 | contig 23099 bp, 10 predicted proteins | sample Rifle2008BG16ft_FD_105779 | JGI IMG/M metagenome (GOLD analysis project Ga0154771, IMG submission 105779) | candidate division WWE3 bacterium RBG_16_37_10
TTTGATTGAAGAATATAACTCCCGGAAGTTTTCACTCAAATCGGGAGTTTCAAAGCTTAATTTACCAATTATAGTATGTATTACCGGAGCAGTTGGTTCTGTTTTAACTTCAACTCTACCCTTTTTCACCTGGTCTACTGCTTTTTCCACATCATCTGTTACCGTTCCGTTTTTAGGATTTGGCATAACTCCGGCAGGACCTAAAATTCTTGCAGCTTTGGCTAGCTTTGGCATAAATTTCGGTTCTGCAATAAGAACATCAAAATCGTTTTTTGGCTTTAAAATTGATTTTTCCAATTTTTCGATGTCCGTTTCGGATAATTCCAAGTCGGCATTTTGTACTTTCTTGCTTGCTAAAACAGCCACTTTTTTGGTTTTTCCAGTTCCATGTGGGAGAACCAGCGTGAAACGAATATTCTGATCCTGCTTTTTTTTATCAAAGTTTAAGTTCAAGTGAACTTCCAGAGTAGGATCAAACTTAGTTTTTGAGTTTTTCTTGATGAAGTCGATTGCTTCATCAAGCTTATATAATTTAATTTCTTTACTGCGTTTTACTTCTTTTCTCATTTGATGTCTACCCCCATAGATCTTGCAGTTCCTTCAATAATTTTCAAAGCCTGCTCTAAATTTTTGGTGTTTAGGTCGGCCATCTTTAATTTAGCAATTTCTTCAGCCTGAGATCTTGAAATAGAACCGATTTTATCTTTATTAGGCCTGGCGGAACCTTTTTCGGATTTCATAACCTTTAAAATTAAAGAAGAAGTAATAGGGGATTTGGTGATGAAAGTGAAGGATCTGTCTTCGTAAACTGTAATTACTACTGGAATGAGGTCGTCTCCCATCTTTGAGGTTCTGGCATTGAATTCTTTACAAAAATCCATTAAAGGTACACCGTGCTGGCCTAATGCGGGGCCGACAGGGGGAGCGGGTGTGGCTTTTCCGGCTTGTAAATTGAGTTTAACTAAAGCCTTTATTTTTTTAACTTTTTTTGTTGTTTGTGTAGCCATAATACCTCGTTTATATACTCGAAACCTGCAAAAAGTCCAGTTCCACGGGAACCTCTCTACCGAAAACCGAAATTAAAACCTTTACTTTTCCTTGTTCTTCGTTGACCTCATCGACTTTGCCCAAATGCTCTTTAAAGGGGCCGTCTATAATTTTAACGGAATCTCCGACAGAGAACTTAGCCTCAAACTTGGGAGCCTCCATTTTAGTAAATTTCATCAGAGCCCTGACTTCAGATTCGGGAAGTGGAGTCGGATTGTTTCCCATGCCTACAAAACCGGTTACACCTCTTGTGGATCTTACAATATACCAAGCATCGTCATCCATTATCATATTTACAATTACATATCCGGGGAATAGTCTTTCATCCACGGTTCTTTTCTTTCCCTCGGAAATTACCACTTTTTGCTGTTGAGGAATAAATATTTTGAATATTCTGTCGGTAAATCCTCCTGCTTCAACCCTTTGTTTTAAGGTTATTGCGACTTTTTTTTCGTGTCCTGAATAAGTATGTATAACATACCATTTTGCTTTTTCACCTGGACTGCTGTTAATTACAATTACTCCTTCTTCCGCGTTTTCTTCTGAATTTGGGTTTTGATCGTTAGTTGTATTTAAATTTTGCGTTTCCAAATCATTATCTGTCATAGTATTTTAGATTATTTAACTAAAGCCAAAGATAATCCTTCTGAAAATATATAATCTATTCCAGCAACAATTAAACCGACGGTAAAACTAACACCTATTACATATAACGTCAAGCGGATAGTCTGGTCTTTATTAGGCCACTGAACCTTTTTCAGCTCTTCGTAAGCATTCCTTACAAAATTTGTCATTGCTGGATTCTATCATTTTTATAGTATTTTTGAAATATGCGTGTGACAAGTTAAATTGAGGTTTCTGGGGTATTTTGTTTTTTATGGTATTATCTTATTTATGTTAATAAATGCTTTAATTGAGAGTCCGCTGTTATTTATTTTACTTGCTCTCGCCTTAATTCTATCTATAACCGTGCATGAATTTGCTCATGCTTATGTTGCTAATAAATTAGGAGATCCTACAGCCAAGGCATTAGGAAGAGTTACTTTAAATCCTTTGGCGCACATGGATCCAATTGGAACTCTTTTATTAGTGTTTGTAGGATTCGGATGGGGAAAACCGGTTCCTTTTGATGTGACTTTTTTAAAAAACCCTAAAAGGGATTCTGCACTTATTGCGTTTGCTGGACCGCTTTCAAACTTTATTCTTGCCTTAATTATAGCTTTCGTGTTAAACATGTTTAAATTTGATTTGCCATATTTATTTGGATTAAATTTAATTAAACCGGTACTGGGGTATACTGCCTATTTCTGTTTTATACTTGGGTTTTTCAACCTTATACCTATTTACCCTTTAGACGGGTTCAGAGTAGTCTATGGTTTATTGCCGAGAAACTTGGCTATTCAGTGGTTGCAGATGGAGAGGTACGGTATATATTTGCTGCTTATACTTGTAATATCGGGAAAAGCGGGTGATTTACTTAGACCTTTAACTTCATTTGCCGCTAAAACTTTACATTTATAAATTTTAATATAGTGTACATTAGAAAATGAGAGTATTTTTATGCCGGTTTTAGTTGTGATATAAGCAAAATGTTTCTACGCACATTATGTCATATTGACTATCTTTTTTAATATGTTATTTTTGTAACAGGATGTTAAATCCAAACCAATCGCGTAAGGCGATTGCGTCCTAGTGTGTTCGCTTAAGCTGAGATCCTTTGAGATTTCCTCGTCGAATTCTCTTCCTTTTGGGATCTTTTTATCTTTACATCTGTGGATGTAAAGCGCGGACCCCACTTATACATGAAGGAGGGCTCAAAGCAGCGGCACGGCACATTGGGAACGGCATTATTTTATACTTAAGGGATATTTCGAGAGCCTCTGTTTCATAGAGGCTCTTCTTTTTTTTGGATTACTAGAAATATTTATTACTGAGAGATACTTTTTGGAATGATACAACCTAAAATACATGCCATATAATGTATAATCTCAATATGACACTTTTCGATGGTAAACAAGAGGCTAAAAAACTAGATGTATTTATAGCTGAGAAAGTTAAAGAATCAAGCAGCCTCGGAAAATTAATTATTATTCAGATAGGTAATAATGAAGTATCTGAAAAGTATGTAGAATTAAAGCTAAAAGTCTGCTCGAGACTGGGGATAAGTGCTGATTATGTGTTTTTACACGATAGTATGAAAGACGAAGAAATACATGCCAGTGTGGAAGAGATAGTAAATGATGAGTCTACTCAAAGCGCTATAATCCAACTTCCTTTACCAAGACAAAGTCTGAAAAACATTTTAAATATAATTCCTCCGGATAAGGATATAGATATACTTTCGAGTACAAATCAGTTTCGATATTACTCAAATAAGCTGTGCTGGGATCCGCTGGTTGTTAGGGCTTTAAATTATTTCTTGGAAACAAATGACATAGATGTTCGTAATAGAGAGATATGTATTATAGGTAACGGATTCTTAGTCGGTCGCCCGATAAGTCATTATGTAAATCTGAAAAAGGGAATAGTTACAGTAATTGACAATTATGTGCATGGCAATTTTCTTAATTATCAAACTATTATATTGAGTGCTGGTGTGTGTAAATTGGTAAATGCGACAGATATTGTCAGTGGTGCGGTTGTGATTGATTTCGGCTCGTCCATGTTGAATGGTAAAGTTACAGGGGATTTGGACTTAAAGTCAAATATGTCACATTTAAAAATTGTGTCACCGTCTCCAGGAGGAATGGGTCCTTTGGTTATAAGATTTTTAATTTTAAATCATCTGAGAATATATGATATTGATAGAAGTACTATAAAAGATATTTCAGCAAATATATATGAATGATGAAAATAAATATACATTTTTGGCGGAAAATATTCTAACGATGTCAAAGGAGTTTACTAATTATATAATAAATACTGTTGACGGTTTATTGAATTTGGGTAAAGATGCAGAATATATATGGGAAAAAACTTACCCTATTATATCATCTTATTTCATATATAAATCGTTGGAATATATTCACACCCGCTTTTTAGTAAACAAATATGAGTATGACAAGTTAAATAATACTGTTAAAACAGTGTTTAATCAAAAAACAAATATAAATTCTGATACTATTCTAAACGAATATGAGTCCCTTTCTTTCATCAATAGTTATATGATGGAGATGTATATAGGCGATAAAATAGTTAAACTGTGGGGAGGAACATTTAGCAATATAAAACTTATAGATGAAATATGCGTAAAGTTCTACTTTTATTTTGATAATGTAGCTGTCCCAAAATTAACTAAATTGTGCTTGCTATAAATACCGAGAACACATTATGCAGTGCTACTTACATACATATACATATAATCTCATAAGCAATTCTTACCACTAAGACGTTAACTATGCGGAAATGCCTAAGTAATCCTTAATTAAAATTCTTTAAAATATTGAATCCATTTGAGAGGGAAATAATAGTCGTTAAACGCAGGTTTAATAATAGAATAATTAACGACATAGTAAATTTATTTGACGGTATAAGAAGAAGATAAATAAATTTGGATAATTCAAATATATCATTTACTTAAGAAAAGAAATTATAGCTATAAAAACATAAATGAGATTGTTATATATATATAAAAACGCGTGTAAATTAAAAAGATAATAATAAATTATCCAAAAAAGTAAATGATTTAAAACTTAATTAAATTAGAACAAGTAAAGTACTCAATAAGGTATCAGAAAAAGTATGAAAAAAAATAGGATTAAGTTATATTTTTAAAAAAAGTGACTTAAAGGTCGGTAATAAGACAACAAACGAATGTTGATTAAGTCGTGCATAGGTTCTTGACTGTAAACTCTTTTTCGTGATTTAATAGTATTTGATAAGGATTGCATAGTTGTTAATACACAACGTGTGAACAAAAATTGTGCCCGATATACTGCCTGAACAAAATAATTTAATACATATTAGCGAAGCTGCCAGGTTGTTGGGTGTGTCGTTAGATACATTGAGACGTTGGGATAAAGCAGGAAATTTACACTCTATAAGAAATGCAGGAAATGCTCGTTATTTTTCAAAAGAAGAAATTAGTAATTTAATAAAAAATCGACATTTAAGTGTGGGGGAGGCTGCAAAGGAATTTGGGATATCAGCTTCAACTTTAAGGAGGTTGGAAAAAAGAGGGATAATAAGTTCGGAAAGGGACAAAAACGGCGAAAGATTTTATACACCAGAGAAATTAAGGTCATATCTTCAATCAGACTATTTTTTAAACAAGAAACAAAGACAGAATGAGAAAAGGGATGTCAGTTTGAGCCCTCAATACGAAAACTTTTCGAATGAAAGTGAGCAAAAAGAGAAATTTCAAAAAATAGAAGAGGCTTCAAAACCACCTTTAAAAGAAATCACACCTGCGCCTCAGCCCATAAATGATAATGAAGAAAAAATTTTAAAAATCGTAAAAGAAACAGAAGAAATTTCAAAGCAAACTAAAGAATTAGTTCGGGATTCAACACTTATAAATATGTCTGATTTATTAAGTGTAAATGGGAGGGTTAGTGAAACAAATGTTAAAGTATTCGAAGCTCAACAAAAAATGGATAAAGTGCAAAAATCTATTCGTAGTTTTAAATTTATCAGAAAATTCTTTTTCGTCCCGATAGCACTTATTATTTTATATTTTTTGGTTACGACATTGGCAAGTACGATTTTCTTAATAACAAACCCCAAAGGGTTTTCCGAATTCTTTGGTTACTGGTACAATTCGAATTCTGTTAATGAAAATGATCAGAACGTGTTGGCAGCTTCTGACATAAAAGATAAAGACGAAGGAGTTACTGGTACTCTAGTTTCAACTATTTTAAAACCAGCCTCTTCAACTGCACTGAAATTAGTAAGGATTATCGATCCGGAAAAATACATGAGCATATTACCTTTGGAAGGAGTTAACGAAATATTCTTTTACAACGATGAAGGTAATATTACTCCAAAAAATAAAATTGAAATACATAACAGTTCATATTTAGTAGTATCTGATTCGGGTCTTATTGAAAATCTTAATTCCGAATATTTACGCGGCAAGACTTGGGGTACAAATCCAGGAGATTTAGTTGCTTTAGATGATGAGGGAAATCTAAATATCAAAGGAAAAATCACAAGTACATCAATTGATTCTGTTTCAGTAGAGGAAACCTCAATAAATTCCACAAACATAATTGACGGTTCAATATTTAACAATGACCTTGCAGGTGACAGTGTAACGAGTGATGAAATACTGAACGGAGAAGTAAAGAAAGATGATTTAGCTGATAACTCAGTAAATTCCAAAAAAATAATAGATGAGTCTATAACATCGTCTGATATTGAGGACAATTCTATTCAAAACGAGGACTTGGAGGACTCATCAGTATCGGTTTTGGCTGGAGCAGGTTTAATTGACGGAGGATCAGTTTCGCTGGGAAGCAGTGTTTCTCTTACTATAGGCGCAGGAGACGGAATTGTAATAGGTGCAGATACTGTAGGAATAAATTTAGCTACGAGCGGTGCGACTGGATCAACATCCAGCAATTCGGGTTTGGAAGTTAGTTCAAATGGGCTTTCACTATTAAAAGGGTGCTCCAATAACCAAATATTGAAATGGGATGATAGCAGCTCAGTTTGGAACTGCGCCGCCGATTCGGGAGGCGGAGGATCATCTGTGTGGTCTGATTTAACAGATCCATCTGCCAATTTAAATTTAAGCTACGCCGAGTATACAACAGGCTTTAATTGGAATACGGCTTCGACAGCAGCAGGTTTTGATGCATTCACTTTGTCTATGACAAATGATACAACTGTAGACTCAAATACTCAAAGAGTTTTGGTTGTTCAGAACAATTCTGCGACCGGCGGGACTACCGAAAGGCTTTTGGTGCTGGATAATGCTGATGATTCAGCTGTTACAACCGCTTTGGAAATTGTCGGTTCTTTTACAGGGGCTATTAGTACAGCAGTTGATTTGTCTGATACCGAAATTACAACAGCATTAGCTCTTGGATCTAATGACGTTACAGTTGGTGGAGTGACTTTGCAAGCCACTGAACTGGCTCTGCTGGAAAGTCGATCAGGTACTCTGGTTGATTCTGCTAATGTTTCTACATATGCTACAACCGGAGTAACGGCAGGTTCCGGTCTGACAGGCGGTGGAACTGTAGGATTACTAACTGTAAATATAGGAGCCGGGAACGGAATTACTGTAAATGCCGACGATATTGCAATTGATGCTGCAACTTCAGGTACGACTGTAGTTGCTTCTTCAAATTCCGGGATCGAGTCCACTTCTTCAGGTATAAGACTTTTAGGAGGGTGTTCCAGCGGCCAGGTGCTAGCTTGGAATAGCGGCAGTTTAGTTTGGGAGTGTACCACAACTTCTGCAGGAGGAGACATAACAGTGGTAGGATCAATGGAAAGCGGAGCGGCATTTGCGGATTCTACAGCTGACGATGACTGGCTGGGGCTTGGGTCACTCGCCGGCAGAATAGAATTTGATGATCAAAGTGTTGATGAAGTTAACGTTTTAAGTGCATACGTTGGAATTGGTACAAATGCTCCGAATAATCCATTAGAAATACTATCAACAACAGCCACACAAGTTAGAGTGGCATATGACACATCAAATTACTTTACTCAAGCGGTTTCCAGTGCAGGAGCGGTAACATTTGACGCCACGGGAAGTTCAGCAGGATTCACTTTCTCGGATAATGGAATATTCAATGGTACTGCAACATTTAATTCAGATGCAGATTTAACTTTGGCAGGAAGCGAAAATCTAGCACTAACAAATACTTCAGCGTCGGCTGATCAGTTATCTCTAACCTCAACCATAGCAGACACCAATAGCGTAGATATTTTTTCAATAACAGTTACCGATAACACCGTAAGTTCAGGTGTTGGTAGAGGGTTATTTATAGAAACTGGGAACGGGACAGCCACATTAGATGCGGCAGTAGCCATAAATCACACAGATACAGGACAGGCTATGACTTCGGGAATAACTATTACGGGGGATGCTTCCACAGCGATAACTACAGCAATAAACTTGGCAGATGATGAAATAGGGACAGCTTTAGCACTTGGATCAAACGATCTCACTGTTGGTGGTGTAACTTTGGAATCAGGAGAATTAGCACTGCTTGATGCCAGAGGAGGAGTATTAGTTGACTCCATAAACGTTGGAACATACGCGACAACAGGTTTAACGGCAGGTTCTGGTTTGACAGGAGGCGGCACCAATGGATTATTAACAGTTGATGTTGGAGCAGGGAATGGAATAACGGTAAATACAGATAATATAGCGGTGGATGCTACTACCTCAGGAACTACAACAACCACATCGGCAAACTCCGGAATTGAAGTCACATCTGCAGGAGTTAGATTACTTGGTGGGTGTTCAAACAGTCAGGTACTAGCCTGGAACAGTGGTAGTTCTGCTTGGGAGTGTACTGCAGCAGCAGCGGGAGATATAACAGCAGTGGGTTCAATGGAAAGTGGAGCGGCGTTTGCGGATTCCACAGCCGACGATGACTGGCTGGGACTTGGATCATTAGCAGGCAGAATAGAATTTGATGATCAATCAATAGATGAAGTAAATGTTTTAAGTGCCTATGTTGGGATAGGGACAAATGCACCGAATAACCCACTGGAAGTATTATCAACCACAGCCACACAAGTGAGAGTGGCATATGATACTTCTAATTATTTCACACAGGCAGTTTCCACTGTAGGAGCAGTGACATTTGATGCAACGGGCAGCTCAGCAGGGTTCACCTTTTCAGATAATGGAATATTTAACGGAACTGCTACATTTAATTCAGATGCAGATTTAACTTTAGCGGGAAGCGAGAATCTATCACTAACCAATACTTCAGCGTCGGCAGACCAGGTTTCACTCACATCTACAATAGCAGATACAAACAGTGTAGATATCCTTTCAATAACGGTAACGGATAACACCGTAAGTTCAGGTGTTGGTAGAGGGTTATTTATAGAAACTGGGAACGGGACAGCAACACTAGATGCCGCGATAGCGATAAACCATACAGATACAGAACAAGCCATGACCTCAGGGATAACCATAACAGGGGATGCATCAACGGCGATAACCACAGCAATAAACTTAGCTGATGATGAAATTGGCATAGCGTTAGCGCTGGGATCAAACACAGTAACTGTTGGTGGTGTAACTTTAGAATCAAATGAATTGGCACTTCTTGATGCCAGAGGCGGGGTCTTAGTAGATTCCATAAACGTAGGAACATATGCCACAACAGGTATAACTGCAGGATCGGGACTAACCGGTGGGGGATCTAACGGGGTTTTAACGGTAAACGTTGGAGCTGGAAGTGGAATCACAGTAAACACAGATGATATTGCAGTAGACGCAACTACCTCAGGAACGACGACCGCAACTTCGGCTAATTCGGGAATTGAAGTTACATCTGCAGGGGTTAGACTTTTAGGCGGATGTTCAAATGGACAGGTGTTAGCGTGGAACAGTGGTAGTTCTGTATGGGAGTGTACTGCAGCAGCAGTTGGAGACATCACGGCAGTTGGTTCAATGGAAAGTGGAGCAGCATTTGCTGATTCCACAGCTGATGATGATTGGCTGGGACTTGGGGCACTAGCAGGAAGAATAGAATTTAATGATCAGTCAGTAGATGAAGTGAACGTTTTAAGTGCATATGTTGGAATAGGGACAAATGCACCGAATAATCCTTTAGAAGTTCTATCCACAACCGCGACACAGGTAAGAGTTGCCTACGATACATCAAATTATTTCACACAGGCAGTATCATCCGCAGGTGCTGTGACGTTTGATGCCACAGGTAGTTCTGCAGGATTTACATTTTCGGATAATGGAATATTTAATGGTACTGCAACATTTAATTCAGATGCTGATTTAACTTTAGCGGGAAGCGAGAATCTAATACTAACCAATACTTCAGCGTCAGCAGATCAAGTAGCCTTAACTTCAACAATAGCGGATACAAACAGTGTAGACATCTTATCTATAATAGTTACGGACAACACAGCATCATCAGGTGTTGGAAGAGGTTTATTCATAGAAACTGGGAACGGGACAGCAACACTAGATGCAGCGATAGCCATAAATCACACAGATACAGGACAGGCTATGACATCAGGATTAATCATAACGGGCGATGCATCTACTACAATAACAACTGCAGTTGATGTATCAGATGATCAAATAACGACAGCTCTCGCACTTGGATCAAACAACGTAACCGTTGGTGGAGTAACATTAGAATCAGGAGAGTTGGCACTTCTTGATGCCAGAGGAGGGGTGTTAGTAGATTCTATAAACGTAGGAACATATGCCACAACAGGAGTGACAGCAGGTTCGGGATTAACAGGCGGCGGAACAAACGGAGTATTAACAGTTAATGTGGGGGCCGGAAATGGCATAACAGTTAATACAGATGATATAGCGGTGGATGCTACTACCTCGGGAACGACGACAACCACATCAGCTAATTCAGGAATTGAAGTCACATCTGCAGGAGTTAGACTTCTTGGGGGGTGTTCAAACAGTCAGGTATTAGCATGGAACTCCAGCAGCTCAATTTGGGAATGTGCAACAGCCGGCGGATCTGGAGATATAACAGCAGTTGGTTCAATGGAAAGCGGAGCGGCATTTGCAGATTCCACAGCAGATGATGACTGGCTGGGACTTGGAGCGTTAGCTGGGAGAATAGAGTTTGATGATCAGTCAGTTGATGAAGTTAACGTTTTAAGCGCTTATGTCGGTATAGGTACAAACGCGCCGAATAATCCTCTTGAGGTATTATCAACAACAGCCACACAGGTGAGAGTAGCTTATGATACTTCTAATTATTTCACACAGGCAGTATCTTCAGCGGGAGCGGTAACATTTGACGCAACGGGAAGCTCAGCAGGATTCACCTTTTCAGATGCAGCAACTTTTAATACCGATGTTGATTTAGCTTTGGCAGGATCGGAAAATATTGCATTATCAAATACTTCAGCTTCTGCCGATCAACTCGCCTTGACAGCTACTATAGGAGACACCAACAGCGTGGACATCTTTTCAATAATCGTTACGGATAATACCGTAAGCTCAGGGACAGGCAGAGGACTATTCATAGAAACAGGAAACGGATCGGCAACTTTGGATGCAGCTATTGCGATAAATCACACAGACACTGGACAGGCTATGACTTCAGGGATAACCATAACAGGAGATGCTTCCACAGCAATAACCACAGCGATAAACTTGGCGGATGATGAAATTGGCACAGCTTTAGCGCTTGGATCAAACACAGTAACTGTTGGAGGAGTAACTATAGAATCGAATGAGTTAGCACTACTTGATGCCAGAGGAGGAGTTCTTGTTGATTCGATAAACGTTGGCACGTATGCTACAACAGGGGTGACAGCCGGTTCGGGATTAACAGGTGGCGGTACCAATGGTGTGTTAACAGTTAACGTTGGAGCCGGAAACGGGATAACCGTTAACACTGATGACATAGCGGTGGATGCCACCACCACAGGAACAACTACCACAACTTCAGCTAATTCGGGAATTGAAGTCACATCTGCAGGAGTTAGATTGCTTGGAGGTTGTTCAAACAGTCAGGTTCTGGCCTGGAATAGTGGCAGTTCCGCTTGGGAGTGTACTTCAGCAGCAGTAGGAGACATAACTGCAGTTGGGTCAATGGAAAGTGGAGCAGCATTTGCAGATTCCACAGCAGATGACGACTGGTTAGGTTTAGGAGCGCTAGCTGGAAGGATAGAATTTGATGATCAATCGATAGATGAAGTTAACGTATTAAGTGCATATGTAGGTATTGGTACAAATGCACCAAACAACCCATTGGAAGTATTATCAACTACAACCACACAGGTGAGAGTGGCTTATGACACATCAAACTACTTTACTCAAGCGGTTTCCAGTGCCGGAGCAGTAACATTTGACGCAACAGGCTCCTCAGCCGGATTCACATTCTCGGATAATGGAATATTTAACGGGTCAACAACATTTAATTCTGATGCTGATTTATCACTTGCAGGTTCTGAAAATCTCGCACTATCAAACACCTCAGCATCTGCAGACCAGGTTTCACTTACATCCACAATAGCGGATACAAATAATGTAGATATCCTTTCAATAACGGTAACGGACAACACCGTAAGTTCAGGAACAGGAAGAGGTTTATTCATAGAAACTGGGAACGGGACAGCAACACTTGACGCAGCGATAGCAATAAACCACACAGATACAGGACAAGCTATGACATCAGGATTAACTATTACAGGAGATGCTTCCACAGCAATAACCACAGCGATAAACCTGTCAGATGATGAAATAGGGACAGCTTTAGCGCTTGGATCAAACAATGTAACCGTTGGAGGAGTAACTCTAGAATCGAACGAGCTGGCACTTCTTGATGCCAGAGGAGGTGTGTTGGTTGATTCAATTAACGTTGGTACCTACGCGACAACTGGAGTAACAGCGGGGTCAGGGTTAACCGGTGGAGGTACAAATGGGGTATTGACAGTTAATGTGGGAACAGGAAACGGGATAACGATTAATACAGATGACATAGCGGTAGACGCCACTACATCAGGAACTACAACAACTACATCTGCAAATTCCGGAATAGAATCAACTGCCACGGGTATTAGGCTATTAGGCGGATGCGCAAACGGACAAGTACTTGCTTGGAACAGCAGCGGTTCTAATTGGGAATGCACTTCAGCAGCAGCAGGGGATATAACAGCAGTAGGTTCAATGGAAAGCGGAGCGGCATTTGCTGATTCCACAGCCGATGATGACTGGCTGGGACTTGGAGCACTCGCAGGAAGGATAGAATTTGATGATCAGTCAGTAGATGAAGTTAACGTTTTAAGCGCGTATGTTGGAATAGGGACAAATGCTCCAAATAACCCGCTTGAAGTTTTATCAACCACCGCCACCCAGGTAAGAGTGGCATATGATACTTCTAATTATTTCACACAAGCAGTGTCGTCAGCAGGAGCAGTGACGTTTGATGCCATAGGTAGTTCAGCAGGATTCACATTTTCAGACAATGGAATATTCAATGGAACGGCAACATTTAACTCTGATGCTGATTTAACTTTGGCAGGAAGCGAGAATTTAACACTAACTAACACCTCCGCATCAGCAGACCAAGTAGCATTAACCTCAACCATTGCAGATACAAACAGCGTAGATATTCTTTCAATAATCGTTACGGATAATACAGTGTCATCAGGGACAGGAAGAGGACTATTCATAGAAACAGGAAATGGTACAGCAACTTTGGATGCAGCTATTGCAATAAACCATACAGATACTGGACAAGCGATGACATCGGGAATAACTATTACAGGGGATTCATCAACAGCAATAACCACGGCGATAAATCTTGCTGATGATGAGATAGGGATAGCGCTGGCACTTGGATCAAACACGGTAACTGTTGGAGGAGTGACATTGGAATCAGGAGAACTTGCACTACTTGATGCCAGAGGAGGAGTGTTAGTAGATTCTATAAACGTTGGTACATATGCGACAACAGGAGTGACAGCAGGTTCAGGATTAACGGGCGGCGGCACCAATGGAGTATTAACAGTTAATGTGGGAGCCGGAAATGGCATAACAGTTAATACAGATGATATAGCGGTGGATGCCACCACCACAGGTACAACTACTACATTGTCATCAAACTCAGGTATAGAGTCTACATCAGCGGGAATCAGACTATTAGGAGGTTGTTCTAGCGGCCAGGTGCTAGCCTGGAATAGTGGCAGTTCAATTTGGGAGTGTACCACAACTTCTGCAGGAGGAGACATAACAGCTGTTGGTTCAATGGAAAGCGGAGCAGCATTTGCTGATTCTACAGCTGACGATGACTGGCTGGGACTGGGATCACTCGCCGGAAGAATAGAATTTGATGATCAGTCTATAGATGAAGTAAACGTTTTAAGTGCATACGTTGGAATAGGTACAAATGCACCTAATAATCCATTGGAAGTACTATCAACAACAGCCACACAGGTAAGAGTGGCGTATGACACGTCAAATTACTTTACCCAGGCAGTATCTTCAGCAGGAGCGGTGACGTTTGATGCAACAGGAGGCTCAGCCGGATTCACATTCTCGGATAATGGAATATTCAATGGTACTACAACGTTTAACTCAGATGCAGATTTAACTTTGGCAGGAAGCGAAAATCTAGCACTGACAAATACTTCAGCATCAGCAGATCAATTAGCACTAACTTCTACCATAGCTGACACCAACAGCGTTGATGTACTTTCAATAACCGTAACAGACAACACCGCAAGTTCAGGAACTGGTAGAGGATTATTCATAGAAACTGGGAACGGGACAGCCACATTAGATGCGGCGATAGTGATAAATCACACGGATACAGGACAAGCCATGACATCAGGGATAACCATAACAGGGGATGCATCAACGGCGATAACCACAGCAATAGACTTGGCAGACGATGAGATAGGAACTGCTTTAGCGCTTGGATCAAACACAGTAACTGTTGGAGGAGTAACTATAGAATCGAATGAGTTAGCACTACTTGATGCCAGAGGAGGAGTTCTTGTTGATCGATAAACGTTGGCACGTATGCTACAACAGGGGTGACAGCCGGTTCGGGATTAACAGGTGGAGGAACAAACGGAGTTTTAACAGTTAATGTTGGTGCAGGAAATGGGATAACGGTTAACACAGATGATATAGCGGTTGATGCCACAACCTCAGGAACGACGACAACCACATCAGCCAACTCTGGAATTGAAGTTACCTCTGCAGGAGTTAGATTACTTGGCGGGTGTTCAAATGGGCAAGTTTTATCATGGAACAGCGGCGGCTCGGTTTGGGAATGTACTTCAGCAGCAGTAGGAGACATAACAGCAGTAGGGTCAATGGAAAGTGGAGCAGCATTTGCGGATTCTACAGCTGATGATGATTGGTTAGGTCTTGGGGCACTAGCAGGAAGGATAGAATTTGATGACCAATCAATAGATGAAGTTAACGTTTTGAGTGCTTATGTTGGAATAGGGACAAATGCTCCGAATAATCCTTTAGAAGTTCTATCCACAACAGCAACTCAAGTGAGAGTAGCTTATGATACGTCAAACTACTTTACTCAAGCGGTATCCAGTGCGGGAGCGGTGACTTTTGATGCAACTGGGAGCTCAGCAGGATTCACATTTTCGGATAACGGAATATTTAATGGAACTGCAACATTTAACTCTGATGCTGATTTATCACTTGCGGGATCAGAAAATCTTGCGCTAACCAATACTTCAGCGTCGGCAGATCAATTAGCTTTAACTTCCACAATTTCTGACACCAGTAGTGTAGATATCTTATCTATAATAGTTACGGATAATACAGTGTCCTCAGGTATTGGTAGAGGTTTATTCATAGAGACAGGAAACGGTTCAGCAACACTAGATGCGGCGATAGCTATAAACCACACCGACACAGGTCAGGCTATGACCTCAGGGATAACCATAACAGGGGATGCATCAACCGCAATAACCACAGCAATTAACCTAGCTGATGATGAGATAGGAACAGCTTTAGCTCTTGGGTCAAACAATGTGACAGTAGGTGGAGTAACTTTAGAATCGAATGAGTTAGCACTACTTGATGCGAGAGGAGGAGTGTTGGTTGACTCCATAAACGTAGGTACATATGCCACAACAGGAGTAACAGCCGGATCAGGATTAACAGGAGGCGGCACCAATGGAGCATTAACAGTTAATGTGGGAGCCGGAACTGGAATTACGGTTAATACTGATGACATAGCAGTAGATGCCACCACTTCGGGAACTACAACAACCACATCAGCTAATTCGGGAATAGAGTCTACATCTACAGGTATCAGGCTTCTTGGAGGGTGTACCAATAGCCAAGTTTTAGCTTGGAACGCTGGCAGCTCCATATGGGAGTGTACTTCAGCTGCAGCTGGGGATATAACAGCAGTTGGATCAATGGAAAGTGGAGCAGCATTTGCTGATTCCGCAGCTGACGATGACTGGCTTGGACTTGGATCACTCGCTGGAAGAATTGAGTTTGATGATCAATCAATAGATGAAGTTAATGTTTTGAGTGCGTATGTTGGAATAGGGACAAATGCACCAAACAACCCGCTTGAGGTATTATCAACCACAGCCACACAAGTTAGAGTTGCCTATGATACTTCTAATTATTTCACACAGGCAGTGTCATCGGTAGGTGCTGTGACGTTTGACGCAACGGGGAGTTCAGCGGGATTCACATTTTCAGACAATGGAATATTTAACGGGACAGCTACATTTAACTCTGATGCTGATTTAACTTTGGCAGGAAGCGAGAATTTAACACTAACTAACACCTCCGCATCAGCAGACCAAGTAGCATTAACATCAACCATTGCAGATACAAACAGCGTAGATATTCTTTCAATAACAGTGACAGATAACACCGTAAGCTCAGGGATAGGTAGAGGATTATTTATAGAGACAGGAAACGGTTCAGCAACACTTGACGCAGCGATAGCGATAAATCACACAGACACAGGACAGGCTATGACTTCAGGTATTACCATCACAGGTGATGCCTCTACTACAATAACAACTGCAGTTGATGTATCAGACGATCAAGTTACTACGGCGCTTGCACTTGGATCAAACACAGTAACAGTTGGAGGAGTAACTTTAGAATCAGGAGAACTAGCACTTCTTGATGCCAGAGGAGGAGTTCTTGTTGATTCGATAAACGTAGGAACATATGCCACAACGGGTGTGACAGCCGGATCGGGTTTAACAGGTGGCGGTACTAATGGAGCATTAACTGTTAATGTGGGAGCCGGAAATGGAATAACGGTTAATACAGATGACATAGCGGTTGATGCCACAACCTCAGGAACGACGACCACAATTTCGGCTAATTCGGGAATTGAAGTTACATCTGCAGGGGTTAGACTTTTAGGCGGATGTTCAAATGGACAGGTGTTAGCGTGGAACAGTGGCAGTTCTGTATGGGAGTGTACTTCAGCTGCAGCAGGGGATATAACAGCCGTAGGATCAATGGAAAGCGGATCGGCATTTGCGGATTCCACAGCAGATGATGACTGGTTAGGTTTAGGAGCGTTAGCAGGAAGAATAGAATTTGATGATCAATCAGTAGATGAAGTTAACGTTTTAAGCGCGTATGTAGGTATTGGTACAAATGCTCCAAACAACCCATTGGAAGTACTATCAACGACAGCCACACAGGTGAGAGTGGCATATGACACATCAAACTACTTCACCCAAGCTGTATCTTCGGCGGGAGCAGTAACGTTTGATGCCACAGGTAGTTCTGCAGGATTCACATTTTCAGACAATGGAATATTTAACGGAACTGCAACATTTAATTCAGATGCAGATTTAACATTAGCGGGATCTGAAAACCTTGCACTGACGAATACTTCAGCATCAGCGGACCAAGTTTCACTCACATCTACAATAGCAGATACAAACAGCGTAGACATCTTTTCAATAACAGTAACAGATAATACGGTTTCATCAGGTACAGGCAGAGGACTATTTATAGAGACAGGCAATGGTTCAGCTACACTAGATGCGGCTATAGCGATAAATCACACGGACACAGGACAGGCCATGACATCAGGGATAACCATAACGGGGGATGCGTCTACCACAATAACAACTGCAGTTGATGTATCAGACGATCAAATAACGACAGCTTTGGCGCTTGGATCAAACGATGTCACAGTTGGTGGAGTGACATTAGAATCAGGAGAACTTGCACTACTTGATGCCAGAGGAGGAGTATTGGTTGACTCCATAAACGTTGGAACATACGCTACAACAGGGGTAACAGCGGGGTCAGGATTAACCGGAGGTGGTACTAATGGAGCATTAACTGTTAATGTGGGAGCAGGAAATGGGATAACGGTTAACACAGATGATATAACAATAGATGCAACAACTTCCGGAACGACAACTACAACAACTGCCAACTCCGGACTCGAAGTTACATCCGGAGGCCTAAGATTGCTTGGCGGTTGCGCTGAAAATCAGGTGCTGGAATGGATAGGCGGGAATTGGGTGTGCGATAATGACGATTCATCGGCCGGAGCAGGTATTTCTACAATAGAAATAGGGAATTCAAGTATAACCACCGCTGCAAGCAGATTAGATTTCAGTGCTACCGACTTTGACGGTGTGACAGATGGTGGGGTAGCCGAAGCCGATATTTCAATTGATTATACGAATTCGGGTATTACCAGGAAGAACCAATCCGAAACTATAAGCAACGACTGGACATTCTCATTGGCCGAGACTGAAGACTTAGCAATAGATGTAAGTATTTCGGGATCAAATTCCGGCCAGGGTGAAAAAATAACTTTAACTAACTCTTCATCCTCAGGAAGTCAATATGGCTTGTATGTAGATAATGCAGCTTCAAGCGGAACAACGGACGCTTTAGTTGTTATAGACAACTCAGATACCGACACTGCTGTAACCACGGGTCTTCAGTTTGTAAATGCTGGCGGTGGTTTTACCACAGGTATAGAAATTACCGGTGCTGCCACCGACATCTCAACAACAAACAATGAAGCATTAACTCTCGCGGCAAATGGCACTGGTGATATCGTCCTTAGCGCTGATTCTGATACTGCAATAAACTTTGGTACAACCAGTTTTGCTTCCTGCGATTTTCTAGGGACCAATTCATCCGGCGATGTAACATGCAGCACAACGGGATTTAATGTGGTTTCTGCTCAAAATACAAATAATGCCACATGGGCTGATGATGATACTACCGAATTGTGGACTACTGACGCCAACCTTCAAATTACAGTATCAGCAGGCAGTGAAGTGTTGGTGATGGCATCGTATGTTACAACTGCTGTTGACCCCGGTTCAGTGGAGTTATTTTTAGGTGCCCGTATAGATCAAAGTGGATCTACATCAGCCTGTGCTGACGGAACAGGTAGTACAGTTGGTGTGCCGTTCCAGGGAACTGGTACTGAGGCGGCTGCTAATGATCCTGCAATTTCCGTGACAGGATCTGTAGTGTTTGTTGATACAAGTACAAGCGCAGGTGGTACATTTGAATATGAAGTGTGTACTGATGGCAGTTCCACGTCAATTGGTGGTGGTACTTGGGTTATGGATATAATGGAATTGACCTTAATTGAAGTAAACGATGCCGGTGATTTAGCAGAAATTTATCCTACAAATGACCCCAGCTTAGAAGCCGGAGAAATAGTAAGCCTTGAACCGGATGGGAAAATAAGTGTTCAAAGGTCTTCGAAAGCTTATGACAAAAATGCAATTGGTGTAATAGCTACTAGACCGGCTATGGTAATTGGCGGACGCGACGGGGAGGGGATTGATGGTAAACCGGTAGCACTTGCAGGTCGTGTGCCGGTAAAAGTTTCAACGGAAAACGGACCGATTAAAAAAGGTGATGCATTAACTTCCTCGTCTATTCCCGGGGTAGCAATGAAAACAACGAAAGCAGGGCATATTCTAGGTGTGGCCATGACAGAATATGACGGGAAAAGTACAGGTACAGTAATACTATTTGTAAAAACCGGTAATTACAATGGAAGTAATTTAGCAGAATTAATAAAGGCTCCGTCCGATGTATCCCAAAAAGATGTAGGAAGATTAGCTTTACAACATTTTGTAAATCAAAAGGAGCAGTTTACAGAAACACCTGAATTGTCTGAAGTCGTCTCAGATAGGATTGCAGCTGGGTTAGAAATCATAACACCATCTGTAATAACCCAAAGCCTCTTAGTGGATAAAATCGGAAGCAGTTTGGAAAATAACATAACTTTAAACCTAAACGAAAACGGTGAATTTATACTTACGGATGCTGCTGAAGAAAAGGTTATATCTTTTGATTCTTTGGGCAATGCTTACTTTAAAGGGGTTCTTACCGCCGGAAAGATTAAAGCTGAAAATATTGAGGGTTTGGAGATTTTAGCTGATAGGTTTATATCAAGTACAGAAGTTGCTCAAGAGTCCACGCAATCCTTTAATAGTAATGCCCTTAACAGTAGTGCGGAAGATTCTCCAAACAATACTTTGGATAATTCGCAAGGTCTAACACTGGATAACCTAACTGTAAGCCTTGACCTTAAAGTCCTGCAATCCTTAATAGCAGATGGTTCCTTAACAGTGTTAGGCCCAACCACCTTAAAAGGAGAGTTGCTGGTAGAAGGCAAATCAACGTTTGGGGGAAATTCTGTGTTCAAAGAAGAAACCGAATTTGAGAAAGACGTAACCTTTAATAAGAACTTGGCCGGATACGCTGTGGTTAAAAAAGGTATGCGCAGAGTCAATGTAAAGTTTGAAAAAGAGCTAGGTCAAAAGCCGCTAGTTACGGCGAGTCCGCTGTGGAATACATCTGAAGAGTTGCTGAATATGGCAGAAAACGACGACATACTTGTTTTGCCAAAACAGGATTTCATAGTAGCAAATGTTTCCAAAAGCGGATTTACAATTTTATTGCAGGAAAGCGCCATTATAGATATGGAATTCTCCTGGATCGCCGTTCAGGTTTTAGAACCTACTACTTTCGAAAGTACATCCCAGGATGCTAAAGCCAACATAATTGTTGAAAATCCGGAAAGTGTGAGCGAACCGCAAAGATTTGAGATGCTACCCGAAGACCAGCTGAATTTGGATGAACTAACCGACGAAGTCAGCTCATCAACTGAATCAGTTGACAATACCGTCTTCACCGATTCCAATTCAGTAAATTGACCTGATGCAAAGACTGCTTTATTATCTGGTGTGATATGAAAATTAACTTTTTAAATAAAAATAAAATTTTAATAGGATTTTTCGGTCTGGTTTTCCTTGTGACGTTGGGTTCAGCTGTTTATTTTTATGATCAGAATTTAAAACTTAAAGTTACTTCGGACGAAACAGCGAAAGAGGATAATCAGAAGCTTTTATCGGAAGTAGGTAAAATTATTGAATTACCTTCAAATGAATCTCCTACCGTTGCAGTTGTGTCCGACAAGGAAAAACTAAGCGGAAACGTCTTCTTTAAAAATTCCCAGAACGGAGATAAAGTATTGATCTTTGCCGAAGCTAAAAAAGCGATTTTGTACAGGCCGTCAACAAAAAAGCTTATTGAGGTAGCTAATATTAATCTGGCTGACACCAATGGCGTTGTAGCAGGGTCAAAAGATGAAAATGTAGAAGCGGCAGCAGTAAAAATGTCTGTTTTCAACGGAACAAAAGAAGATAATATATTTCAGGATATTGAAGACAAGCTAAAAGAGCAGAAAATAAATGCGGAATTTGTTACTAAAAGAAACGCATTAAGAGATAACTATATACAAACATTAGTTGTTGATTTAACCGGGGAAAGCAGCGAATCTGCCAATCAAATAGCAAAAGCTCTGGATGGGCAGGTAGGCAGCCTTCCAAAAGGTGAGACTAAACCCGAAGGTAGTGACATTTTAATTATAGCCGGTCTGAACTTGGTCAAGTAACTGATTGAAAGTTTTTTCGATAAAATACTCTCATTAATTAATTTAATATTTTATAGGTTATTTTTGATATAATCTCAATATGAAATTTTCAGCCAGGGAGGAAACTTTTGTTCTTGTAAAACCGGACGTGTTGGAAAGAGCCTTATTCGGCAGGATTTTCCAGAAATTTGAGGACGCCGATTTAAATATTGAAGCGTTAAAAACAGTAAAATCTACCAGAGAACAGGCGTATAAGCACTATTTATATGACAAAAATCACATGAAAAATGTGGGTAAAAAAGCATTATTTGAATTCGAAAAGGAAAGTCTGAACGCTAAAAAATTACTGGGAACCGAAAACCCCGAGATTATCGGCGCTAGAATTTTAAGATGGAGCAGAGAATATATTACGAAAGTAAAAGTGGTCGCCTGTGTATTGAGCGGGTTAAACAGATTGTGGGAAAAACTAGTCCATTTGAAGCTGAGCGGGGGACAATAAGGGGTGATTTCTGCTCGGATTCAGTTATTAATTCAAATCTTGAAAGCAGGGCAATTTATAATTTAGTTCATAGATCCTCAAACATTTCCGATGCCATAAAGGAAATCGAAATTTGGTTCGGCTAAATTCCCGTATCTCGACAATTTGACAATAATCCAAATAGGTATACAATGTACTATGCGTTACAGGTGTAACATATAAATGTTACATCTTTTTGTTTGTCGCCCTGATGGGTAAATATCAAACACGCTATTAAACTATTAAGCAAGAAAACTTTGAGGGCGCGCGCAAAAAGTACTAATAAGGGAGCTTAATTATGAACGGAACTAAGTATATAACTACAACAGAATATGCTAAAAAACATGGTTTATCACGTATGCACGTTAACAGGCTTATTAGGACGGGAAAACTGCCTGCGACCAGAGTAGGGAAAGTGTGGATGATATTAGGGGAAGGCGAGCAGAGAGGCTTTGAAAAAACCACTTCTTTGCAGAAATGGAACAAATTAATTGAAGAAACCCTTCACAAAAAGATGAAAATTGAGACAAGCAAGGACAGGGAGTTGCTTTATGCCAGACTTAACGGCTTGGGTCTTCCGCATGAAAGGTGTCTGGCTTTTCAGATTAACAGATTTCCTTCCAAACATGAGTTCAGCGTGGCCGTGGGAAGAATCGGTATTCCTTACTGGCTTTCAATAGTGCCTAATCCCGAAAAAAAGGAATTAAACAGGCTTACCAAACTGGGTTTAATAAGCATTGAAGAAGGATGGAAGTATATTAATGATATTGAGGCTAAAAACGATTATAAAGTTATAGTTTCACAATATCCCGATGAAACGGATTTTAAAGGAACTGCGCTGGTTTCTAAAGACGGAAAAGGTATGGCGGAATTTATCACCGGCGACCGACATTACATAATGACCCGCGGTTTTACTTTAACCGACCCGATGCTTTTTGATCAGGACAATATTAAAAGATTTTCCAGAACAGTTAGTCCGGCCAAACAAAGAAAATTAT
>Ga0154771_127_pt1 | contig 20418 bp, 23 predicted proteins | sample Rifle2008BG16ft_FD_105779 | JGI IMG/M metagenome (GOLD analysis project Ga0154771, IMG submission 105779) | candidate division WWE3 bacterium RBG_16_37_10
AAACCGATTTGAACACCATCAGATTATAGCCTAAATCAACTAAGAGTGTATTTTACGACTTTTTCATTTGAGTTTTAACCATTTCAAGCATCTGCTTTTCGTCTACTTTCATATCTGGATGAACCTTTTTGGCGTGATCTGCTCCGGCCATCATTATTTTTTTTATGGCGTCTTCGTCAGAGTTTGCTTGTGCTTTTACTTCGTGGCCACATCCGGGAACCGGACAAACAAATAAATACCTCATAATATTTATCACCTCCTTTTAAAAATTATACAACCTTTATTCACAGGTTTGATCTAGTCCTGTACTATTTCTATTTTGTTATCTTCCGCCCAAATCGCCTGATTGTCCCTTAAACAAATATGCGGGTAATCATACATTTTAAGATTTTTAAACATCTCAAAATAGTTGTCCTCAAATTGTCGATAAAAATCGTCATTACCAATGTGTGGAATAACCACAAAATTAACTAACCCAAATCCGGTAAAATTTTTAAAGTTTGGTACAACAGACAGATCATCCAAGTATTTTGTTGATTCTGTATTCGGTCCGGCGACTATGGATCCTGCGCTTGTACCGATATAAAGTTTATTTTTTTTGTTTACTAGATCTTGTATTATTTTTGTAAAGCCGCTTTTATTGCTGATATCTAATAAATAAAATGTGTTACCACCTTCAACATAAACTGTGTCCATTTGCTCCAGTTTTTCTTTTAAATTGTCATGTTGAGTTACTCGCAAATCAACATCAATAATTTCAAAACCCAAATCTATAAACTTTTCTCTGTTATGAGTTATCCAAGATTGATCATCATCTAAATCGGATGCATTTGCTATATATGCAACTTTAGGATTTTTAGGAAATACCTTCAATTTTTCTCTTAATAAATTTCCGCTGTATCCAAATTCGGACGCTAAAAATAACTTACTCATTTTGAGTACTCCGTCAAATTTATTAATTTCATTGTTCCAAATTCATCGGAGTTCAATTCTGTATTAAAAACTTCTCTTGCTAAAGTTTCAGCAATAATTTGATTTCCTACTACGTTGCAATGTAAGTAATCTATATCTCCGGGTTTAATATCCCATACTTCGTTGTGCCAAGGATATACAAAATCAAATAATTTAATTAAATCATGCTTTTCAAATTCGACCATTATATCTACAAATTGATAATTTAATTCTTTGGATAATTCTTTATGTATGTTTCTTAAAATCTTTAAAGATTCAAAATATTCAGGTTTATTAATTAAATAGGACCAAGTTACAAGTTCAATATTATTTTCCACAATCATTTTATTCAGCTTCTTTAGATCTTCTTTGGTTTTTTCAGCGTTTAAAATAGGATTAATCGAGTTTAATCCCAAGGATTCTATAACTAAATCAGGTTTAAATCCTTTTATTTCACTGTCAAAGTTTTCTATATAGTGATTTATTGTTGCACCGTCTCTTGCGACATTTATAATTTTCCTTTTCCAACATAGTTCCCAGTTTTCATCTTGTTTTAAAGTATAATTTAGCCAGTCATGCCAGTTTGGATGACACCAATCCTGTGCGGTAATTGAAGAACCGATTAACACTATGGTTAAATGGTCATAGTTATTAAATTTTTCAAGATATCTTTTTTTCATTGTTTCTTTTGTTTATATACTTTTTTATAAGTAAACCAAATACCAAACCTACCATATTCAAAGAAACGAACCAAATTGTAAAACCAGTTCTGGAAGAAAAGTCCAATCCTTTAAATAAAACCGCTAAGATCAAAGTAGGAATAATACTGCAAACTGCAGTAATAGCAAAGTATTTATTGAAGGGAATGTTGGTTAATCCCGCAGCATATGAAATGTAATCAAATAAGGGAAAACCGATTAACCTGGAGATAATTAATACTTCTGTTCCCTCTGCTCTGGCAAAATCATCAATCTCGTTCATAGTGTTTTGGCCAACGAATTTAATAACTAGTTTCCGTCCAAATCTTCTGCTTAAATAAAAGCTAATTGAAGCACTTAGGAGACCCCCAAAATAAACGAAAATAACTGTTGTTGTATAACCGTATACCGCAATACTTATTAGTGACGCTGGAGATCCCGGTAATGGCGCGAATATTTGGGAAAATGCCGTGAATGAAACTATAAAAATCGGTCCCAGAGGTCCCATGCCCTCAATAAATGCTTTAAATCGTGCGGAGTTTAAGTATGGCACCGACAAATTTACCAGTATTCCTACCAGAATTATTCCGAAGATAATTACCAAAAGTTTTCCGACTAAGTCTGGTTTCTTTTCCATAAAGTCATTTTAACAGTTCTATTTGTAATTGTTGTATATTTATATTATTGATATGACGATGAAAAGTTATAAGATAATTTTGCTTTTAATTCTGTTTTTGTTTTTTATATTTAGGCTTCCGGGTTTAGGTAAGGATATTTCTAATTCCGACGCAGCCAGATGGCACAGGAGGTCGGAAGACTTTTTAAATGCATTAAAATCAGGAAATTTTGCGGATACTTATCAGCACTACCAGCCAGGAGTTACATTAATGTGGCTGGATGCTATTGTAAATGATTTATCTTTTAAGTATCAGGTTTTAAGAGGTCTGGAACCTAAAACTTTAGAAAATTCAACTTATTATCCGGTAGTTCACGGGATTTCAAAAGCGTTTATTGTATTGGTTTTGGGGTTATTACTGTTTATTCAAATATTACTTGTGAGAAATATTTATGGAGCAGAGGTTTCACTGGTGTATGGCCTTTTTATGAGTGTTGAACCATATTTAATAGGGATTAATAGATGGTTTCATGTAACTTCTTTAGAAACATTTTTTTCATTTACATCTTTCTTATTTATATTGAATTGGTATAAATTTCGGAACAGTAAATATCTGGGTTTATCTTCGGTATTTTTAGGTTTATCAGTATTATCAAAATTAACGACATTAATAATTATACCCGTTTATTTGATAGTTTTTATATTAGGATTCAGGCAAAAGAAGGACGCAAGTATTTTAATTTTTGGTTTGGTTTTTATTTTGACATTTTTTATATTTTTTCCGGCAATGATGACAGATACAAGTTTTGTTGTTTCAAAATTGTCTGGAGCTGTTTTCAAAGCAGTTACTGATAATTATGCTTCAGACATGATACCTGCTCAGATACTTCCGATTTATTATTTTGTAATTTTAGGGTTAAAGTTATCACCTGTTACTATTATTATATTCATAATAAGTTTAATATTATTAACCAAAAGTAAAGAGATAATTTCAGATAAATTTAAATTAATAATATTTATAAATCTTTTGCTGTATTTGGCAGCATTAAGTTTTGCCGAACAAAAAATAGATCGATATTCCATAGCGATGTTTCCTTCGATTATTCTGATTTCAAGTTTTGTAGTTAAGAACTTTCTTAGAAGATCGAAGTTAATTATATATTCATCCACATTGATTTTTATTATTTTAATTTCATATATTTATTTCCCGGTATATTCGGCATACTACTCCCCTGTTTTTGGAGGAACTGAAACAGCATTAAAATTGGGAATTTATGATAACAGCGGAGAGTTTTATGCTCAAGCTGCCGATTATTTAAGCAACAAAGACAGGAATAACAATGTATTTGTTCCATTTAACTATGAATCATTCTCCTATTACTACAATGGAAATATGCAGAGGGAATATGATATAGACACTGATTATTTAGTTACATCTGTCGAACATTTGGATGCAATCAAATATGCTGACCGATGTATAAGTATAGATAAAATATTTGGATCTAAAGAAAAAGACATAGTATACGTGTTTGCCTGTGAAGATATTGTAAAATATATTTAATTATCTTGTTTTTCAATAGTTGATGAAAATGATCTTGCCTGGTATAGATAAATTTTAGGATTCACGAATATATTGAGCGGGTAATTTATTTCATTTACTTCAACAAGATAATAACAACATCTATAAGTTTCGTTAATTACCTGACTGTCATAACTAAAATTATAGGTATAATCACGTTCATCATTTATGTAATTTAATTTCCACGCGTTCGTAGCCAGTATTCTTTTCTCAGGTATATTCTTAGATTTGGAGATTTCTTTAGCTTTGTTCCAGATATATTTATTCACAAGTATGAAATCCATGGCGAATTGATATGAAAGAAACATGAGGAAGAAGCCAAATAATATTTTCACAATCATCTGACCCAGATTGAATTCAATTTTTTGTATTGAGAGCAAATACATAATTGCAGGAGGAATTAGGATTAAAATATATCTATCGTAGAATGTTTCGACTGTAACCATAAGTAGTAAATAAACAACTATAAAAATAAAATGAAAGTTTAAAAATTTTCTTTGGAAAAGTAATATGTAGCTAAGAAGTACTGCGACGCCTATTTTTGCTGCCAGATCCCAAAATCTGTAAAGATCATAAGAACCCATAAAGTGATATTTTGTTCCACTTACTCCCCTCGGATAAAATCCGGTCCTTTCGAAGGTATTTTCAAAATAAGGAAACTCTCCCCAAGAGATTTCCTTAGGCATGAACAATTTATTAAGGGTAATAAAAAGGAATATGGAGATAATTAAGAATGCGCATAGTTTTTTCTTTTGGGTTATTACAGTTTTCAACTGGGATTTTTCTAAAAATACGGAAATGATAAATGGCAGTAGAAAAGCAGCTAGTATGATTAGAATTCCATAAATTAAAGAATAAGTGTATTTAATTTCTTTAAAATGGTGTAACTGGAGCCCGACCTCCCGAATTCTTGGTGTAAGAGGAATTAAAAAGTTATAAATAACTCCAAAAAATATAGAAGAGATAATGCTTAAAAGAGTCTTCTTAAAATCCTTCTTAAGTGTAAAGTATATAGCCATACTTAGCGGTATTGCTAGAGAAACTTGCCGTATCAATAGTCCTAAAAACGATAAAAATAAAGTTAAAAATAAATATACATATTTTTGGTTTTTTTCAAATAGCAAAAATGTAAAAATAGAAAGTAGAAGGAAAAACATGAAGTATTGGGTGGTCATATATCCGATAGCAGTATAAACATTTAACGGATTAAAAAGATATATAGATCCTATTATTGTGGCCGTAAGCCAGCTTTGTTTGAAGAACTTTATAAGGATTGTGGCAAATATAAAAAAATTTAATACTGTAATAATCAAAGTTAAAATCGGTAGTGTTTCAAGCGTGAAAAAATATGCCCACAGAGCGCCCATAAATCCCTGTAAATAAAATGTAGGGCCTATATAAGGATCAAGTTGTATAACACCTTTCATAAAATCGGCGGTAGTTTTATAATAGACCCAATCGTCGTTTTGCATGAAATCGATAGTTTTTATGAGCGGAAACGCCAGTAAAAAAAACTGAATTGAAATTCCAAACAATATTTTAATGTCTCTATTTGTTCGCATTTTATAATATTACATTAATTCATAATACGGGAAACTATTAAGTGTAATATTAGCAGAAATATGTCTGGCCGAAGAAGCGTTTTTTACAAAACTCCTCCGGCCAATGGTCATTATTTTATTATTCTACTATCAGATTACCCTTCATTCCCATTTGTCGATGTTGTCCAACAGAGCAATAGTATTCGAATGTGCCGGCTTTACTAGCAACAAATTCGACTGTTTCTTTTTCTCCGCTGTTTAATGTTTTGGTAGATACGTTAAATTCATCTAAATTCCAATCGTGGAAGCCACCCGTATTTTCGAAGGTTAATTTAACTTTATCCCCTAGTTTGACTTTTATTTCTGTTACGTCGAACTTGAAGTTGCTTCCTTTAATCGTAAATTCCTTGACTTCAGTTATCCCGGTTGTTGGTGGAGTACTGGGAGTGCTTTCACTATTTTCTCCTAAGGTATCACTTTCTATACTGCCGGAAGTTTCTAATTCATCCTTTTCCTCTTTGTCAACCTCTTGAAGTTCCTCCAATTCCACTTTATTTGTAATAGTATTGTTAACATTTGATCCTTGACCTTTAGATAAAATGAAACCGATTACAACTATTACAACAATAATTCCAAGTAAAGCCAGACCTATTAAATTTCCGTTTTTTGATTCATTGCTTGGTTCCATAAAGTTCACCTCCTAATTTATGCAAAGAACTTGAACCTGTCCTTATATCTAAATTCTTTATCACTGAATTTATTACGGAAGATTTACAATACTATTTTACCGTAAAGGTAAGTTAATGGTAAATTTTGTACCCTCGTTAATTTTGCTTTGGAGCTCAATATTACCAAGATGTTTTTCGACTATTTCTTTAGTTATAGCTAATCCCAGGCCGTAGCCTTTATGTATTTCTTTTGATCGGGATTTATTAGCCTGGTAAAAAGGTTCAAAAATGTACGGTAAATCTTTTTCTTCGATTCCTATTCCATAATCCTTAATTTCTATTTTGGCATAAATTTCAGTAGAATACACATTAACTTCAATATTTTGGTCCGGTTTACTGAATTTAATGGCATTTTCTATTAAATTAGTAAAAACTTCTTCAAGGCTTTCTTTGTGTGCTTTAATAATTATCGGTTTTATTTGAGATACTATTTTTATATTTTTTTCACTCGAAAGTTTTTCCAACTTTGTAATGATATTTTTTAATAGTTTATCCAGTTCAATATTTTCCATTTTCTCTTTCATAAGTCCGTTTTGATATTTACTTTGTTTAAGTAATGTATTGGAGAAGTAATATAATTTGTCGATTTCTTCGATAGCACTTTTCATACTGTTTTTAGCGTCATTTAGGTTTAAATCTTTATTTCTTAGGGATACTTCTAAATCTGTTTTCATAGCAGTAAGTGGTGTTTTTAATTCATGAGCAGCATCAGATATAAATCTTTTCTGTTTTGTTATCATGACTTCTATTGGTTTTAATGTATAACCTGCCAGTAAATACCCAAGTGAACCTGCACCGATAAAAATGACGGTATTAATTCCGGTAAGTATAATCAATGTTTTTCTGCTTATTTCTATTAGCGCTTCTTCGTCAAATCTTGGGAATGGCCGCTCAACAATACCGTTATATTGAAAATTTCTGAAATGACGTTCTATTCTTACACTCTGGACATCTAATGCTTTCTGCGCCACATTTTTCACTCCAAAGTATACAAAAGTACTAAATGAAATAGTTATTGTCATTATTATTAATAAATACCAGGCTGTAAGTTTTAGTTTTGCTGATTTAAACATCACTTTCCTTTCTCGCGTAAAATATACCCGAATCCCCGAGCTGTTTTAATTAGCTGAGTACTGTTTTTGAATGGCTTATCTACCTTATTTCGCAGATAGCCTATATATTGTTCCACAGTATTAGGCAGAATATCGGATTCGTAGTTCCAGACATAATTTATAATTTGATCTTTTGTGAGGATTTTGTTTTTGTTTCTCATTAAATATTCCAGCAAGTTGTACTCCCGTTTAGTTAATGAAATTACCTTATTATTTCTGCTTACAATTAAACTATTCATATCTAAAATTAAGTCATCCGCAAAAAGTTTGTTATCGGCAATTTCAGCCGGTCGGCGTTGTAGAGTTCTGATTCTCGCTAAAAGTTCTTCAAAGGCAAAAGGTTTGGGTAGATAATCGTCCGCTCCGGAATTTAATCCTAATATTTTATCTTCTAACTCACCTTTGGCGGTCAGAATAAGTATAGGTGTGTGTATTTTTTCGTCTCTTAGTCTTTTGCATAAAGTTAAACCGTCCATTTTCGGAAGCATCAAATCTAAAATTATAACGGAATATTCTTCGGTTGAGGCCAGATCAAACCCTTCCATTCCGTCGTATGAGATTTGAACTGCGAATCCTTCTTGTTCCAGTCCCTTTTTTATAGCGCCTGCGATCTTGTGTTCATCTTCAATGACAAGTATTTTCATGGTTTGTATTATAAACTCAATCCTGAGAATCAGCTGAATTACTTTTGGATGCTTAGTTTCATAAGCAGATTTTCGGAATCCAGGTAATTAATCAGTCCTTCTGCAATTCCCCGCGCTATCAATTCAGGATTATTTATTAGTTTGCGCTGTTCATATGGATTAGTTAAAAATCCCGTTTCAATAATCAGTGAAGTCGTCATTGGATGAACCGCGTGTTCATATTTCCACCAGGAAAAAGCGTAATAGCCTTTCATATTCCTTGTTATTTTTGGGTCTTTTGGGAGATTAGTAGTTTTTCCATAAGAACTTTCAATATATTCAGCGACTTTACTGCCTTTGGAAGACCAGTCTCTCCAAGGTGTGGCAATTTTGAATCCGTTTGTTGATCTGTCCAAGCTTCCGTCGGCATGGATTGATATAAAAACATCAGCCCAGTATTCCGGTGGTACCGTAGCCGGTAAAAGTTCAGATATTATACCGTTAGTTTCAAGAAGCATTGCAAGTTCTTTAGAAATTTCCAGGTTTACTTCCCATTCGTATTTTCCTCCTCCGGAAGTCCCGGTGCTGGATCTCAATTTTTCAAGCTCGTCGGGCAATTCGTTGCTTTTCCAGTGTCCTACTTGTATTCCGACTTTTGCCGGACCGTCCGGTCTTTTCCAATTTACGAATTTTGAAAATGGAGTGGTGCTAGGTACTTCCTCCTCCGATTCTCCGTACGGAGGCGCGCCGGTTGGATTAAGTTTGTTTTTCAACTGGAATGAATAAAAAAATACCGCGGTTACAATTAGAAATATAAAAAATAGTTTGAATTTTTTAAGTTTCATTTGAATCTGAAAAATTCTTTACATATTTATTAAAAAAATCTACAGAACTTTTTATAGCTGTATTGAAGCTGGCCGAAATATTATGATCATTTCCGGCGTAAGTATATAATTCAACAGCCTTTCCTTTGTCCTTCATTAATTGGTCAAGTTTTTCCGAGAATTTAAGTGGAACCGATGTGTCTGCCGTACCATGATGAAGTTGCAATGGACCTGAAATTTCGTCTAAAAACCCCGTAGCCGAGATGCTATTCCAAAAATCCGGATTTTCATCCGGAGTACCGTAATTTCGTACAAGTTCTGCTCTCCAGCTTCCTCCCCGACTGCTAATCGGTGTCGGAGTAACGGTCGGTTGAACCACCGAAGAAGCAGTGTTTCTGCGCCAATTGTACATGAGGTCTTCATAAGATGCTACGACTCCAGCCCAAATCACTCCCGCTTTGATATCATTTCTTGCTACCATTGCTCTCAAGGTTATGTATCCTCCCATAGAGTGTCCCCACATTCCAATTCTATTTGGGTCAACGTCCGGGTGTTTCTTAATTGAATCCAATGCGTTTAAAATGTCAATTGTATAGTCGGGAGAACCATAACCTCCGCGGGCGGTTCCTTCTGAATTGCCATGCCCTCTATAGTCAGATCTGAATAATATATATCCATTTCTAGAAAAGGCATCCGTGTACGCAACATATCTTTCTGTTGTTTTGTATTGGGAAGGAGGTATATACCCATGATTGAATATAACTACCGGCCATCCTGTTTCCGGTTTGGTACCGTTAGGAATAGTTAGAAGAGCATATATCTTTAATCCCTCGGATTTATATGAAGCAATATACCGCTTGTAGTTGGAGCCGGGACTTAATGTTTGTTCAATTACGATATCGCTTCCGGGTGTTTCGATTTCCCTCAAATATTTTATTGTTAGCGGGTGTATTTCCTCCTTGCTGATAACTAAACCTCCTTTTATAGTATCGTTATCTGTTTCAATTTCATCTGTAATGAGGTTTAAGTCTTGAAAGTAATTATCACGCTTGATGTTAGCCAATGCGAATCTGGCTAAAAGTATAATTAGTAAAGTTAATATTAAAATGCGCTTTTTCATTTTATCCGATTAAATTAACAGTTAATTCTGAGATAATGCTGATAATTTGTAAATTACTTTAATACAGCAGAATTATACAGTGCTCATTTTTCTAAGAGTTTCCTTGGCTTCTTCTATGTTTTTATTATAGTAAACAGCTTTTTCGAACTCTGCTTTGGCTTTTTTTAAATCGCCTTTTATTAAGTAAATTCTTCCTCTAAGCATATATAATTCCGAAAAAGCCCGGTTGCCGTTATTTAAGATATTTTCGGAAATCTCCATTACTTTGTTGTAATTTTCCATTTCAAAATAAGCCTGGATTGGTTCTATTTGATACCATAAAGCCCTTTTTGAAAGTTTGTTTTGGACCATTTCGAATTGTTCAGTGGATTTTTTATATTCACCTGTGTAGTAATATGAAATGGATAAACTAAATCTTGCTGGTACGTCGTCGGGATTTCTCTCCAGGAATTTAGTTAAAATTTCAACGGCGTTTTTCCAGGATTTACTTTCTTCTTTATTGTCCCCTAATATGGCTTCTGCAATACCGACTTTGTCTTTAGGCACCAACACTAAATACTCGTAGTTGAATTTATGCCATAAAACATTGAAATCATCATATTTAAACCTTAGATTCTTTCCTTGTAAAGAGTCGTCCTGAATTAATTCATTTGAAGTTTCATCAAACCCTTTTACTACCCTATAGTGACCGATATCTTCATTGGGTTTAGTCCAGGTAAATGTTATAACCGGAATGTCATAAGTTATAAAATACTTAAGTAATTCTATATTTCCGTTTTGTCTGTGGTATGGGATTAATCCATATTCCTTTGCTTTTTCTGCCAATTCATTCAAAGTCACAGATTTATCATCGTTGTCTCCTTGAGGATTTTGATATGGTCTCAAGTCATCGCCAATTTCTTTTTGGCTTACTTTTATTCCGAAGTAGGAAAGAGTCATGGATAAAGAAGCCGGACCGCAATTGTTGAATGTTTGAAATATATGGTAGTCATTTTTTAAAGTCTTTTGAACCGGTGGTTTTGAGAGAGAAATCGGGGTAGCTTCGGCAGGAGTTGTTTTAGGTGAATCCGGCGAGGGAGAGGTGGTTATAATATTTTCTGGTGGTTGTCTTGTTTTGGATGTATCCGAAGGAATCAAATTAAAAACTTTGACTGTTACAAATAAAAATACTACTAAAACAAGTAATAAAGATAGTAATCGGTACATAGGTTAATTTTATCAAGCTATAAACGAAATTTGAAATTAGGAATCTGTCAAATTTAGGTGTGACTAAAAAATACAAAATTAAGTTTTTAGAATTTTTGCAAAGCCAATTTGTATTTGTAATAATCAATATATGAAGAAACCGTGGATTATAGGACCGGGGATACTATTTTTACTAATAATTATTTTATTGCTAAGTGCTATACAAAAACCGCCAGGAAAAAGAATTGAAGAAGGAGCTCGGGAAACATCTAATTCCGAAATGCTTAAAAAAGGTGGTGTGAGTAACACTGATGAAGAATTAATTCAATATTACGAAGGTTCTTTGGGGTATTTTGTTAAACCAAATAAAGAAGGTAACTATCCTGGTGTGGTAATGATCCATGAATGGTGGGGTTTAAATAAAAATATTAAAGATATGGCGGAACAGCTGGCTTCTAAAGGATATATAGTTATGGCAGTTGATTTATATTATGGAAAAGTAGCTCAAACTGCTGATGAAGCCCGGGAACTGGTTACGGCCTTAAATGAAGAAAAAGCGTTGGAAAATATGAAAGTAGCAGTAGAATTTTTACGCAAGAACGGTGCGGTTAAAATTGCCTCGCTGGGGTGGTGTTTTGGGGGCGGACAATCACTTCAGCTCGCACTAAGTGGACAAGAACTTGATGCAACAGTACTTTACTATGGATCTCTTAAGACTGATCCGGAAAAACTTTCAGTAATAAATTGGCCGGTTCTGGGAATATTTGGCGACCAGGACACTTCAATACCTGTAGAAACTGTAAACAGCTTTGATTCTTCTTTAGATACCTTGAACATTGAGAATGAGATTTATATTTATCCGGGAGTTGGACATGCATTTGCTAATCCGTCGGGGCAAAACTATGCTCAAGAAGAAACTGAAGATGCCTGGGAAAAGACATTGGCTTTTTTAGATAAACATTTGAAAAAGTGACTTCTGTTTTACCTTTTATAATTATTTAATGATTTAATGTATTTAATTCTGAGTAATTACAGGGATTTTATTAAAATTATTATTTATACCCGTTAAATGATCATTTTCATATTCTTCATGTTTTATATTTGATCTTAGATTATTATATTGAGACGGGCTCAAGACAGTAGGAGTAAATTTATTCCCTTTTTCAACTACAACTCCCGTGCCGCTCCAAAAATTTATGGTTGATCCGGGTACCGATCTTACGTGAATAGCCCACCCGCTAGTGTAAGTGTGTCCTAAAGTAATCATGTGTTTTTTGTCCCATGGAGCCGGATCGGTAGACCAACATTCAGAGCAGAATGCATCGTGGCCTAAAACCGCCTCCAAAATCAGGCTTTCAGAGTTTTTTTCGTTTATATCAAATAACACGTTTCGTCTAGCTCTAAATAATTTGTAATCTCGAACGTCTTTAGGTAGATTTTCCCATTTCTTTCTTAATTCTTCTTTTTTTATTGCAATCTGCCGTTCAATTTTATCTCTTGGTATTAAGTCGCTTACTCTTGAAAAATTTAACTGTAAGTTTTCCGGCATATAACGCCTATAAAATTCTATTAATTTTGTAAACTGACTATCATATAGATCGGTATCTTTTATTGGAATTCGATTTACCTTTTCTTCGAAGACCGCGACAGAGATATATTCTAAAATAACGCCATGTTTATAGGCTTTTGCAATAGGTTTTAAATAATCTCTTATAAAAGCTATATTAAAAACTTCAGCCCAGTCAATATTAGGTGCAGTTGGTAGATATGGATTTTTTGTTGCACCAAATGGAAGTGTGATATGAATTGGGATTTCTTGGTTTAAACACAAAGTTATTTTATCTATAACTTTTTGTCTGTAACCTTCATCTATAGAAGTAGCGCGGTATTTTGAAGAATTTAATTTATTGAAAATAAATTTATTTAAGCCTTCGTATTGAATAGTTTTTTGATCTTCTGAAGAAAGTTCATAAGCGGAACCATTTTCAATATTATTTGTAATGAAAGTTTGTATGCTCATTTTTATGGTGGTGGGAAAAGGGATTTCACCTTTATCTGACGCGTATGAAACGTCAATGCTGGTATTTGCACTATCCCACCGTATTTCTGGGTTAATATTACTATATCTATAATTAACTTAAAATGGCATAACGAGTGCTATTATTTATATTTTTAGAACAAAACCTTACGTAATTGTAATCAATGAATCTGAACAATAAGTGGGGATCTCTGTCCTTGGGGATTCCCAGCCTGGATGTTTGTATAATTTTTTCAGGTTTGTATCCTGTGTCAGCTATGTATAATTCGTTTTTTCGGAACTGCTTTTTATCCCAATCCCCCACTCTTAGATTTAACGACGTGCACAATAACGTTTGTCCTGAGCAAAGTTTTTCAATAGGCTTTAATTTATTTTTTAGAGAGTTTAATTTTTGCATGATTTTTATCATTTCGTTGTAAATTTCCGCATCTTTATACGGATATCCGGACTTTATAAGTACTGCGTTTCCTTCACCTTTTGTGCTTATATTAAAGGAATCCTTGCCTCTTGCGTAATACATATATATGGTACCCGGAGGCATAAAAAGCGCTTTTCGTTTTTCTGTGTAACCAAGTGAAGCATGACTACCCTTTTCTTTAAGATAATAGGCTTCAGTCTCGATTATTTGGACAGCCAGCCACATTTTTTTGTATTTGTGAAAAATTACTTTTCCTAAAAGTTCTTTTGCTACTACTTGGGCGTCCCGATTATAGAAACTTGAATTTAAAATTTTAATGTTTTTATTTTGTCTCATTATGGTGATTTTATCACTAAGAAATTATTAAAATTTAATTTAAAGAGCAATACTGAAAAACTTAGAGAGCCCCATTTAATAGGAGCTCTCCAATAGTTTTATCGCTTATTCCTGTCCAAAGTAAAAATCGTTACCATTGTCCCATCATATGTCCGTCATGGAATCCCTTCATGAACATTTTGTGTCCAAAACCAAAAAGAAGACTAAAATCGATTCCATTCTCTTCTGCCCACGTTTCCATTTCTGTCCTAATTTCCTGCATTTTTGTTCTTCTTTCCTTGGGAGTTAAATTCATTAATTCCTCTTTTTTACTGTGCCATTCTTCTAATTTGGCAAGTACTTGGTACTTTTGTTCGGAAGTGATTTTTCCATCCGTTACTGCTTGGTCAAGCCTTTCACTTATATTTTGTTTCATTTCTTCCTGCCTTTGGTTTTTAACCTCTTCTATTACCTCATCAACTTCAGCGGTGTTTAGATTAAACTTTTCTATAAGTTTTTGAATCAACGGTGGATAATTAGTATTAGATTGAGCATAAGCAATGGATGCACTGCTAGCTAAAAATCCTAATCCAACCGTTAATATCATTAATGAACTTAAAATTAAATACTTGTTTTTTATCATGTTTACACCTCCTTTAGAGATAATTATTTATCGATTATTAATTTACGTAATATTTCTGAGAGGATGCTGAACGGTTGAAAATAAATCGTAAATGTTTACGAAATGACTTCTGTAAACATAGCAATTGTAATTAGTGTTAATGTATAATGAGCTTAATCACAAGGAGGACATCATGGCACACTTAAAGCATGTTTTTCTACGAACCCATGAGGTGCAGTGGGTTGGAAAAAAGAAGTACGCGCTGTATAAATGTGTATGTGGGGCAGAGGAATGGAGGCGGGTGTGACAGAAAAACACACGCATGTGTTTAAAAGGACAAAGGAGGTGAAATGGGAGGGAGTTTACAAATACGTACTCTATAAGTGTGAGTGCGGCGCAACCGAGTGGAGGGAGCAGTTGTAAAGACTCGAAAAGAGACTTTTTGCGCAAGCTTCGAACATGTTTCAGGCTTGCGCAGTCTTATTTTATAAACATTTATTTAAAATCAATAGATTCAACTATTTTATCAGTAATAGATTTATCCAATAATACTTCTCCGCTGGCTGCCAATTTCAATATAAAACCGTTATAAAGTATATTTATTGAGTATCTTGATCTTTCTCCCTTAATAATCCCTCTAATAGCAGGCTGTCCGTCAACTTCAAACACTGTTTTAGTGATTTCAATAAGCGTAAAATCCGATATTTTAAAGTCATCTAAAGAAATTTTTTCACTGTCCCATTGGTAAATACCATATAATTGGTATGGATTTTCTGTCTCGGTCGGGCTGTCTTTGTAATTTTGAACTGTAAAATTAACTGCATAGGGTTGATTTGTTGTTAAATTCATAGCCAGTTCTTTATTAAAATAAAATCCGTTGGGAATATTCATTATAAGTCCGATCTCTTCAATAGCTACTTTTTGATAATTAAGATTTTTTATATCTTGTGTACTTTCGGTGGTTTCTGCTGGTTTTTCTATAGGTTCGGGCTGTTTTTCGGATGCGTTTTCTAACTTTGGGCATAAAGTGCTAGGCATTGTGGCAGAAGGATTTCCATGCTTTACCCATTCGCCGTTTTGGCAGATCCATGTATCTTCCCCGCCATTTACTAATAATCTTATAACAATAATTACGGTTAATAATATCAATGCAGGTACTAAAATTATTAAAATATTTCCGGATTTCATCCTTATTCAATTCTATCACTTGTGGCGTGTGCTAGTATAAATTATGTTATTAAAAAAGCTGACTTTAATTATTATCGTGGGAGTGTTAATACTTGTATTAGTAAACCAAAATATCGAGAAGAACCCCGAAAATATTACAGCTTCTTATAAATCCGAAACTGAAGATATAGTTTCCACTCCAATACCTTTTGAAGAATTAACAATCCCCTATTTAAGAAACAGAGATTATTCCAGCAACTTGGGTAATATGGAAAAAGTATCGGAAAATGCAAGTTATACATCTTATTTAACCACATATTCTTCGGATGGATTAAAAGTTTATGGCTTATTAACACACCCGGTTGGCAATAAACCAGAAAGCGGCTGGCCTGCCGTTGTTTTTATTCACGGATACATTCCGCCTTCCCAGTATCAAACGTTGGTAAATTATTCATCTTATGTGGATTTCCTGGCAAGAAACGGATTTGTAGTATTTAAGATAGATTTAAGAGGTCACGGAAAGTCGGAAGGAGAGCCGGGAGGAGGTTATTATAGCTCAGACTATGTGATCGACGTTTTAAACGCCTATTCTGCACTTCAGAACATAGGTTTTGTGGATCCGAGAAGAATCGGGCTTTGGGGTCACAGTATGGCTGGAAATGTATCTTTTAGGAGTGCGGTTGTTAAAAAAGATATACCTGCTGTGGTAATGTGGTCGGGAGCAGTTTATACCTATAAAGATTTACAGGAGTATGGGATAAACGATAATTCGTATCAGCCACCGAGTGAAGACACCCCCGGCAGGAAAAGAAGAATGAAATTATTTGAAACGTACGGTCAATTTAACTCCGAGAGCGATTTTTGGAAACAGTTAGTGCCGATTAATTATTTAGAAGGTGTTTCGACTTCATTTCAGCTAAATCACGCTGTTAATGACGATGTAGTATCTATTGAATATAGCCGTAACCTAATGAAAATTCTTGATAAAACACAAATTGTTCATGAGTTAAAGGAATATTCTGGTGGAGGGCATAATATTACCGGTAATACTTTTAATCAGGCAATGAAAAATACTGTGGAATTTTTTAAAAAGTATTTGTAATTGCTGTATAATGTCTCAATGAAAAACGAATATGTACAACTTGGATTATTTTTAATTATAGGGACTTTGTTATTATTTGTTTTTGTTAATAAATATTCCGGTAAAAATACCGGGAGTAACGGAAGCACATCCGAATCCAATGATAGTATTAATGTATTGAATGAATCTACCGGTTCTGATCAAAATATGCTTAGCAATTCAGTGAGACCAAAATATGTTGTGACATTAAAAACCTCTAAAGGAGATATTGCAATTGAGTTAAATACGGGACAAACCCCTAAAACGGTAGATAATTTTGTAACCTTAGCTAAAAAAGGATTTTATAACAATACGATATTTCACAGAATAGTTGAAGGATTTATGATTCAGGGTGGAGATCCGAACGGAGATGGTACGGGCGGTCCCGGATATACTTTTGACGATGAGCCTTTTACAGGAGAATATACCAGAGGTGCTGTGGCAATGGCTAATAGAGGTAAAAATACTAACGGAAGCCAGTTTTTTATAATGCATCAAGATAAACCACTTTCCAAGGATTATGTGATATTTGGACATGTCGTAAGCGGAATGGAAGTTGTTGATGCAATTGCCGCGGATAAAGTAGCTGCAAATTTATCCGGAGAGAATTCCAAACCTGTAATTCCGACAACTGTTTTAAATGCTGAAGTGAAAGAGCTCTAATTAAGATTTGACTTTTTATAAGATATTTGTGAATATCTATCTATGAAGAAACCCGTTCTTGTTTTTATTGGATTACTGGTTTTAGTTACTTTAGCCGCTTTTCTCTTAACACAAAAAAATACTCAAGTTTCCGACAATTTGGGTAATAAAAATTTGAATGTATCAGATGAAAATCCTAGACCGGATGATAGTGCTTTTTCCAAAGTTGTTACAACGCCCGCACCCACTTTTATAGATACTAATGAAAAGGAAATTGACCCTGCAAATGTTGATCCAGCCTTATTTGTTTTGGATATTACGAATAAATATCTTAAGCTTCCTGTTGGCAGAAAACTTGTTTATGAAGGTCAGACCGAAGACGGATTAGAAAGAGTTGAGATTACTATTCCGGGAGATAGAAAAGAAATTTTGGGTGTAAAGACGTTGGTTTATGTGGACAAGGTTTGGGTAGACGGTGAGTTGATTGAATCTACAAAGGATTATTTAGCACAGGATGTTAATGGCAACGTGTGGTATTTTGGCGAGGATGTTGATAATTATGAAGACGGTAAATTAAAAGACCACTCCGGTGCATGGCTGGCTGGTATTAACGGAGCCCAACCGGGATTTTGGATAAAAGCGGATGAAAAGGTCGGAGATAAATACAGACAGGAATATGCAAAGGGAATTGCAGAGGATTCAAGGGAAATACTGGCTGTAAAACAGACGGTTAAGATTGGATTGGGAACTTATAATGACTGCGTAAAAACGTATGACTGGACTCCGTTAGACCCTGAAGCAAAAGAGTATAAATATTACTGTTCGGAAGTAGGGGCGCTTGTTATGGAAACTGATTTATCCAACAACGATACAATAGAGCTCAAGAGTGCAAATTAATCCTCAAGTTTTATCATGTTTTAATTATATTTAGTGTTGTTTCGATTTAATATTGTGCCGGTCTATCAGGCCACTTTAGGCAGTAAAAACTCCAATTATGAACTTCGTCACATCTGGATTTTCTGTTGACAACAGCATTGAAGTGTACGTATATGGAAAAAACGATTAATACAATTACTACACCAAGCAATCTTTTTTTCAGGTCTTTTATTATTAAAAATGAGAATAGCCCGATGAATGGTAAGTAATCCACCAGCATTCTGTGACCGAATGCGTTTGCCCCGTGCCAGGCGTACCATTTTCCTATTAGTAACACCGAAGCTATGTATCCGATCGCTATGAATGTATAAAGTTTGTCTTTTTCTTTTATTTTTTTATACATGCCGATAAATCCTAATAGCAAAGGCGGAGATATAAATAAAAATCCTCTGGCAGGGCTGAATAAAAATGCCGGTATACTTTGCAGCCAATCCCCCGTCCATTCATTTGCCGCGTCTCGAGATGAATATCCCTCTGATATTACGGAACCGTAGAAGTAGAAATTGCTGAATAAATACACTAGAAATAAAGGAAGCACCCCAATTAAATAATTAAAAAAATACTTTCTCTTATATAATAGGATATAAAATGTCAAAACTGCGGCTATAACAATGCTTGTTGGTCTGTTAATTACACTAAGTCCCAGTAAAACACCAAGGAATGTATATTTAAACTTGCTGTCTTTTTTAAATAGTAAAATGAGTAGAGTTATAGAAAAGAGTAATTGTGAGATTGTGTGCATCCATAATCCACGGCTTGAAATGCTGTAAGTACCTGTACCAAATGCGTAAAAAACGGAGAATATCAATGAAAGTTTATTGTTGTTTGAGATTTTTCGGCAAATTAAATAAAAAATACCTACGGAAAGCGCCGCGTAAAAAGATGCGGCAACTCTTCCCAGTAAAGCGATTTTAAGAATGTTTTCGTGATAAGTAAGTTCGGGTATTTTGTTTAGGATCATCGGAATAAAGTAAATTGGAGCCGCGAACAAACCGGTTAAAATTGGATAAGAAGAGACATACCCATCTGGTGTGGGGATTAAATAATAAGGAGTTCCCTGAATCCCTTCTTCATCAAAATTTTTTAAGGTGGTATAGATTGAGACGAAATTAAAAGTTCTTTCTCTAATTAAAACATACGGTAAGAAAGTATTAGGAATGACATCATTGGATGTGATCATTCTCCTATACAAACCATTTTGAAGATCTTTGGAGAAGTCTACTGGTAAGTTTATTAAATAAAGTATAAAAACCACCAATGTCAGTATAAAAATATTCCTGTATTTATTGAATACGGATATAAATTTTAACATTTTAATAAGAGTCTACCAGATTGTTTTAAATATCGGTAAGTTTTTAAGAAATTCTTGATTTGAAATGTTAGAATATTAATATGCACAGTAATAAGTTTGTATTAGTGCTACTTGTATTACTTTTAATATTTTCTTCAGTGAACGTATTTCAAAATTATCTGATTGGGCAAAGACTCTTACAAATACATGAAGAATCCAAAAACAAGATCACACAAGTTTCTGTAGCACCGGGTGATGCCAAAAAATCCTCTCAGGAACAAACTGAACAATATACACCTGATACATTTACAGTCAGGGGTGTAATAAAAAAAGAAAAAATACCCGAAGAGCTGGAATTAGGAGAAGATTGGTACTGGATTTACTTTGACGAACCATACTTGCTTAAAAACAACGCTTCGGGTTGGCCTCAATATATTGATAAACTTCAGATATTTCAACCTAATGATACCGCTTTCTACAAAATAGATGATTATCTTGACTCACCCGTTGAAATATATGGATATAATTCGTGGGGATACGCCGAGTCTTCTGTAATTCAAGTTATCTCTATAGCAAAACTTTAACTAAATAATGTAGAATTAATTAAATATGGAAAGTAATGAATTAAGTTCTTTTCAAAAAGTAAAGATTTATCTCTTGAGTATTGTACTCACACCATTGGGTTTATATTGGTTTTTTAAATACTTAAAAAGTCCCAGTTCACAAAATAGAATGGTTGGATACATTTCTTTAGTTCTTACTTTAGTATCTTTAATTGTGACAATTATGGTGGCGTCTTCTTATATAAAATCATTGAATAATTATTTAAATGGCTATGGTGTGGGAATGGGTTTTTAGTTTTTGTAATTTTTACTTTATAAACGCGCAACAA
>Ga0154771_101_pt1 | contig 18970 bp, 18 predicted proteins | sample Rifle2008BG16ft_FD_105779 | JGI IMG/M metagenome (GOLD analysis project Ga0154771, IMG submission 105779) | candidate division WWE3 bacterium RBG_16_37_10
TTATAATAAATACTGTTTCGGTTTATGTGGCCGCTTATATTGTACCGGGAGTTAAAACGGATTTATTAGGCGCGTCTATTGCTTCAATAGTGCTTGGTGTTCTGAACACTTTTTTAAAGCCAATTCTTTTATTACTTACACTTCCGATTACAATTTTGACTCTTGGTCTTTTTGCCCTTGTACTGAATACACTTATAGTTCTACTGGTAAGTATTATAGTCCCAGGATTCTTCGTTGATTCGTTTTTATCGGCATTTTTGTTCAGCATATTGTTATCTCTGGTAAGTTTTTTCCTTAATAGATTAAAGTAAAAATTATAACTAAAATTTTAGAACAGTAAACCTCAATAACTTATTGAACCGATCCCCAGGCACAAACAGTTTTTTTGTTCGTACCTGGGGCAATAATAGTTTTGCTCCTTAGGGTCTACTCGTTTCCACTTCAGGGTAGCCCAAACATCTCGGACATCGCTTAACTGTATTCAATCACCTGCCTTAATCAGACCAAATCCTTCCTGGAGTATAGCTGTAAACTCCGAGGACAGACCGTCATGTGATGCCCCGCGGACATGCAAATACTCATGGATAGCTTGAGAGTTGGCCTGCTGAATCTTTGTGCTCGGCCCGATGGCATCAATGATCCCGCAGTTAATTCTGATTATTGCCATTCCGCCGTTTACCATCGCGTATGCCGGCCAATTATCATCATCCACTTCATTGATGATAATTTTCAACTGGATATGAGTGTTATCGCGCAAGAAGAGTCGCACCCACTCATCAAGATCCGCCCGACACGACGACGAGTCATCCTTAACCAACTCGATCGAATCACCAGCGACATTCCGCGAGTCCAGGATGGGCATCGCCATAACTTCTGCGGGAGGATACGTCTGACAATTCGGACACTCCTGGGAGTTCTCAGGCGGAGAGCCAAATTCACCGCCTACAACTGTCGGTTGTGATGGAATACCTTCGGTTGTGAGGTCTACTAGCCGAAGTATGGTGAAGGTTTCCACCTTTTCTACGACTAGCTTTCCGGTCGCTCCGAAGTTAAACATTAAACCGTTGCCGATTTCTACTCCCACGTTGCAGAATGTAAAAGATACACCGTCGCTGGTTCGCTCGAATTTCGCCTGTGACTCCTCAGTCATCGCTACAACAACGAAATTCTTGTATACCAGTGTTTCCCCCTCGTGCGATTCAGGGTCGTCACAATTCGACGATATTGGAGACGGTGTCGGTGTTTCAACCTCTTGTGGAGTCGGTGTTGGCTGGGTCAAGCTCATCTGCTGAGAATTTCCGTCTGCTTCCTTCGCCGTTGCTGTCAACTGCCCCCTGACTATTTCTAAAATACCTCCAGTCGGCATCTCCATCGGTGTCGGTGGAACCTTTGTCAGGTTCAACTGGCTGGAATTTCCGCTTGACTCATTCGCTGTAGCTGTTAACTGTCCTCTGACTACCTCCAGAATACCTACGGGTGGTGTCTCCGTCGGTGTCGGCTGCGTCCTAGGTGTTACACTAGGTGAACATCCCAAAACAACGATCTGCACAGCCACTAAAACCAATACGTATTTCAGTCCGAACTTGCACATGTCAATCATCCTTTCGTTTTTTTTGCTCCTGTTAGAAACAGGGCCAAGCAAACGACCAGTCATGAATCTTTAACTATTATGATCATCTAATTGGCCTATTTCTATTCGTTTGGTTTAATATACTTTACTAGTATTTTAACCTATTGCACGAATAATAATACAAGCATATCCTAATATCAATTCTCGTTTAAGCCTTAATTAATTGTTATGACTAAAATTACGACAAAATAATCATTTACTGATACTTATGTATTTGTTATTTCACTTGATAGAATACAACTATATGCTACCTTTCCTGAATAAAACCAAAATACTTATGTTAAAAATATTTATTTTTCTTTATTATTTAATTGCTGCATTAATTTCGTATAAAACTGTTACAGGTAATTTTGATTTATATATATTAAATTCCTACGATTTAGGTCGAATTTTTGGAACACTCGGATTTTCAGGAATTATACTGCAAATGATCTTATCCTCGAGAATTAAAATGCTGGAGAAGGGGGTAGGATTAGACAGATTATCCAGGTGGCATAAAACTAATGCCCGAGCTGCATTCACATTTATTCTTTTCCATCCGTTCCTGCTTTTTTTCGATTTTTTAAAGAAACTCGATTTTGACTTTTTAAAGAATTTAACCATTTACGAATGGTTTGGGGTGTTTGCCCTAATTCTTCTGACAGCTTTTGTTAGTATAACCGTATTTTCAGAGCGGTTAAAAATTAAATATGAAACTTGGAAAATAACTCACAAAATTGCTTATTTAGTAATTTTCTTGGCAGGTATACACAGCTTCATGGTCCGCGGCGGTATTAATTACAAAAAACCGCTATTTTACTGGTGGGCATTTTTAATTCTACTGGCATTAACCACACTGTTTTTAAAATTTTATACAAGGAAAAAACGCGCATTCAAAATCACCGATATCATAAACGAAACACAAACCACCAGAACAATAAAACTGGAGCCGGTCGACAACAAAGCTATATTCGACTATAAACCCGGTCAGTTTGCTTTTATAACATTTCTTTCAGGAAGTCTCCCTAAAGAAGAACATCCTTTCACAATCTCATCGTCTCCATACGGAAATAACTATACACACACAATAAAAGAGTCCGGTGATTTCACAAATCAATTAGGTAAATTACAAGTAGGGGACTCGGCAATTGTAGAAGGCCCTTATGGGGTTTATTCCAATTACGGCATGAAAGGGCCATTTGCTTTTATAGCCGGAGGCGTTGGTATAACCCCGCTTATGAGTATGATCAGATTTAATTCTTCGCAACCTAAAAAAGAAAAAATAATACTGTTTAACTGCGTGCGAAATCAAAATGACGTAATTTTCAGGGATGAGCTTACTAATTTAGAAAAATCCGGCGATTGGCTAAGAATTATCTATATTCTCTCCGATGAAAAAACAGGTACAAATTATAATGAGTATATCAATAATGAAATGATTACTAAAGAATTAGATTTTATAGAACTTTATAAGTTTTTTATATGCGCACCACCAAAAATGATGTATAAAGTTAGAAAAGACCTGTTAAAACTCGGAGTACAAAAAAATAATATATTTATCGAGGAATTTAAATTAAGATGAATGACAATAAAGCTAAATACTTATTGATTGCTATAATGATTATTGCAATACTTTCTGTATTGTCAGTAAAACAGATAGTATTATTTAAACCCGGCGGACCAGTAGTTAACAAACAAAATTCCACTACTCAACTGGAAATAAACCCTCAATCAAGACCCGAGGATGTAGTAAAAACTTTTTTAACCTATTTTAATAAAGGACTCGTTAATCAAAGCGAGTTAAGGAAGGCATGGAGTCTCATGACAAAAAGTCTACAAAAAAGTGTTACGGACGCCGGCTTAGGAAGTTCAAATTTACTATCAAATATCTTAAAAGCATTAAAATTAGAAGACCCCGCCTACAACTCAGTGGAAATTATCAATAATGGCTTTAGCGAAGGAGTATTTAATTTAGATTTAAAACTCATCTACCCGGACAATATCGTGGTCAGATCCATAAAATTGATAATTGAAGATGAAATTTGGAAAATAAACGAGGTTCGGGACGTGGAAACTTTAAAAGTTTCTGATACCCTAGCGGTAAATAGCTGGAAAATTTTGAAAAACAATTTATATGAAATAAAATATCCTCAAAACTGGATATTAAACAAAAATACACTTGAAGATACAGTTATTCAAAATAGTAATGTTACGCTAGATAAATTAGCAAACTATCCAGTAGGAGCTTCAAGTGTACAAATTAGAATTATAAACATAGATCCTGCCAAACCTCTTGAAAACGTTGTGAACTGCCAATCTATACCAAATTATTCTTGTAAATATGTATATTTGAGCGACCGACTTTTTAAAGAAATAAAAACAAATACAGGATCGAGTACCAAACTCACTTATATTTATATAGGAAAGACATCCGATAAAAATGTATTGTTAACAGCAGCCGCGAATGTAGAAACTAAACCTGAACTGGAAGATATGTTAAAATCTATTATTGCTACGTTTAAAATTTTATAAAATTCTAATTATATTGCGTTCGTAGTAGTTTGAGTTATACTAACTTGATATTTTGGATTCTTATGGATGGATTACTCGGGAAAGAATACCTAAAAAAATATATTAAAAGCGTCAAAAGCATACTTAACAATTACCTCTTAATTGAAGAAGAAAAGGCTAAAGAGGTTGGAAAGCTCCCGGCAGAGGCAGTGGGCCATTTTAATGCTTTAGTAGCTGAAGGCAAGGGTATTAGAGGTTGCTTAGTATGTTTAGGTTTCGAAGCAAATGGAGGTAAAAAGATGGAGGATATATTGGAAACTTCCACTTTTATTGAGATTTTTCATTCTGGCGTATTGGTCCACGACGATTTTATGGATAGAGATAACATTAGAAGGGGAGTCGAAACGCTCAATTCTATATATAAAAAATACGGAGAAAAAATTCATGTTAAAACAGACCCCCTGCACTACGGAAACTCTATGGCAGTTTCGGTTGGTGATGCTACTTTGTATATGTCATGGGAAACACTTTTAAATGCTAAATTTCCACCTGAAAGAATAATTGAAGCCGGGAAAATTTATGCAAAGTACGTCATAAGACTTGCCCACGGACAGGTACTTGATATTACATCAGGGGCACACGAAGATATAACCGAAAAGGAAGTTTTAAATATACTTTGGACTAAATCAGGAGAATATACATCCTTATTACCTTTAATGGTAGGCGCAACTTTAGTAGGTGAAATTCCCGAGAAGCGTAAAAAGGCAATTGAGAATTACGCCAGATGCTTTGGGTGGGCATTTCAAATACAAGATGACTATCTAGGTATATTTGGAGAAGAACAGGAAACATTGAAACCAATAACTTCCGATTTGAGAGAAGGCAAGAACACTCTTTTTATGTTCAATTTAAGAAAACTTGGAAATAATGATCAGAAAGCCTTTCAATCTGCGGTTTTAGGAAGGGAAGATGTTACAAAAGAAGACGTATATAAAATGAGAGAAATATTAAGAGAATCAGGAACTTTGGATAATGTACTGAAAAAAGGATGGGAGTATGTAGAAGAAGGAAAAAAATATATCGGGGATATTACTGATGATAGAAATATGCAAAATATCTTTGAATCATTACTTGTATTTATGATGGAAAGAACTAAATAACTACTCTCCACCATTACCGGGTGTCTTTTCCGTTTCTTTTTTCATCTCATGCTCCTCAGGACGCTGTTGTTTAGATAAATAAACACAGTACGCGTATCCAATAAGTCCTGCAATCAGAATACTTATACCCCATCTTACAGGATGATCAGCAGCTAAAGGTCTGCTCAACAAAATACCAAGTCCGATACCTATTACTATATTTACAAATGAACTTGAACATTGAGGGCATCTGACACAATTGCATTTATAATCGTTCAAAGTAATCACCTCCTAGCACGAATTTTTTCCATTAATTTTATACCTGCCAAAACCAAAACGGTTACAACTGCAGGATAAACTTTTTTATAATGTTTTGAATAAAATAATTTCATCGCTTTAACGGTATTATCTCTGGCAAGTTTCTTTGTTTCCACACTTGCAGGTGAAATGTCGCTCGAAGTTTTTCGTACACCAACGGTTACACCTTTGTAATGTACTGCTTCAAATTGAGGTAAATACATTATTTTCCACCCGGCTTTTTTAGTTCTATAGCAAAAATCAACATCCTCACCGTAAAGAAAGAAATCCTCATCCCAATTTCCGATAGTATTAAAAACGTCCCTTCTGACCATCATAAAATGGGAGATACACATATCTATCTCATGAGGCACTTCCATATTTTGATAACCCAGGAAATATCTGTTTAAAAGTTTTGATTTTGGAAATATTTTATTTAACCCTATAAAATAGGTAATTGAAGCCCAGGGAGTAGGAAAACCTCTATGTGCGTCTCGGTCAATCCGCCCGTCCCTTAATACTAATTTGCACGTTGAAATTCCAACTTCTTTATTTGCATCCATAAAATCAATAACGCCTTTTATAGTTTTTTTATTTGGGAATGCGTCCGAACCCAGATATAATAAGTATTCTCCCCCTGCAATGCTATATCCCAAATTATTCGCCGCGGCTAAACCCTTGTTCTTATCATTTTCAATTAGAAGAATCCCCTTAAATTCATTCTTTACCATTTCAGCCGAACCATCATTAGACGCATTATCCACCACAATAATTTCAAAATCACCATAAACATCCTTTAGATTACTCAGGCAGTCTTTTAATACATCTTTTGTATTATAGTTGACAATAATTATGGATAATTTCTTCATCAATATTATAATAGCACTTCGGTCAGACCTTTTTGGCTACCACAGTAATTGTAGTTCCAATTGGCAGTTTCATTTTTGTTAAAAGTTTCGCTTCCACATCCATAACTTTAATTGCAAAACTATTAAGGAAACCCGGGAGTGCTATGTATGAGGTTTTTGGATAGGCGTTTCTTTTAAAAAGTGTAGTAAGAGTTCTAATTACAAATATAGGGAAAAATGCCGTTGTGACGAAATACGAGTACTTAACAATTTCAAAACCCGTATCTTTAAGCTTTTGCTTTATTTCCACACTATGGTATCTCCTTTTATGGTGAAGCGCTTCATCATGTTCGCTCCATAAAAATTTATGAGCCGGAACATTAACAATAAAATACCCGCCTTTTTTAAGCATAATATGTGCTCTCCTCATTGTCTCTAAATCATCCTGTATATGCTCTAAAACATCCAGTGCCAGAATAAAATCATATTTTTCTTTTTCCTGTGAAATGTCTAAATTATTAATATCACCCAATACAACATTTACAAGATTTCTTTCTTTGCAAAAGTTAATTGCTTCTTCGGAAATATCTATTCCTTTTACGTTCCCAAATTCCATAAGGGATTGAGTTATTTCACCTGTTCCACAACCGATTTCCAGAATTTCTAATGGACGCTTCATTTCCTCAGAGTATATTTGTATCAAATTTCTGACTAAAAATAATTTACCCTTATGCCACCAAAATGATTTTTCAAATTCTGCCATTCTTGTATATTCTAATTGCTGCATATGTAGATGTTATCACAACAACGGACATAAAACTTAATAATATTGTGCTTATAAATACCGTTGGGTTATATCTAAATATTACTGTGTGTTCGCCTTTTGAAAGATTAAATTTTATAAATATATCAGAATAATCAGGGAGAATCTTCACTCCATCGACAAATGCATCCCAATCCTTATACGACCTGATAAAGGTCTTAACCATGTGCTCTTCGGATGAATCTATTTTAAAAGAAATCTCACTTTGGCTAATATTTAAATACTCAATATTTTCTCCTTTTATATATGGCAGTGAACTATCATTTTGCATATAAATAACATCCCCAAGTGAATTTAATATTTGGTTAACCCCTAAAGTATCAGTGAGCTTTTGATAAAAATCGTAGGTATTATATTTATTAAACTTTATCGTGGTATCTGAAAATGAAGTTGGCACTTTTACATCTGCAAATCCCACATCATATAAATACTCTGAATAAAGCTCCGGTTCCATCTGGCTGTAACCGAATATTCCATTTGAACTATAGTAAAGTCCCATATTTTTATAAATCGTATCATTGTATATATAAACTTTTTTATACATTGAATCATCAGGTATTAATATTCTTTCCTGGACTTTAATTTGGTTTATATTTACAAATTGCGTGGCCATAACTTGAATACCGAAAAATACGATATCTGCCATTAATATAATAAATGTCATTTTTATATTTTTTAATTTAAGTGAAATTAATATTGAAACTAAAATTAAAATCCAGAATATCATATAAATATCTTTTTTAATGGCTCCGTTAAGAAATAAATTAAATGCTTTTGTTGTGTTTTGGCTAGTTAGTGAAAATAATAATATTAAGATGAATAACAATACCGGTATTATATAAATTCTTAAATATTGTTTTATATTTCGGATATCCAGTGAAGAGGTATCTCCAATAAAAAAACCATAAGTTCCTATACTTAAGACTAGACTAAGTAAAATCGTACTTCTGCCCCAATACCTAAACATTGAAATTATCGGAATCTTTATATTATTTAAGACCGGCACATAGGAGATAAAAGCCAAAGTGACAAATAATAAAATAAGTACGGAAGAAAAAATCATGATTTTTTTATCCTTTAAAAGGAAAAGTCCCAGGAAACCAAATATAACAACTGAAACGCCTTGATAGATATATGTTTCATGAATAAAATATTCATCATTAACTTGATTCCATTTGTAATCTCCATCTTTGCCTGTGATAAAAGGATAAATAATGTTTACTGCCATAATAGGTGCGAAAGAACCTTCATATAATTTATATGAACCTCCTTTTCTGGAACTCTCTGTATATAAAAGAAATGCCGGTATGAGTAAAGGCAGGCAAAGTAATACAAACAACACCAAAAATACCGCGTATTTTCGGACATTTAAAACTAGCTTATTATCAAATAACACGATATAAACACCCAAAACTGCTAATTTTAATAATAATATCTGAATAGATCCATTATAGAAATCAAAAAGTAAGATTCCTCCTAGAAATATTAATTTTTTAATATCCGCTTTAGTTAGAAATCTATCTAAAAGTAATAGGCACAATGGTAAGGTATATACGGATAAAACAATTTCAAAATGCTTCTGATGATATAAATTAAACAAGTTGAAGAAATAAACTAAATTTGAAGCAGCAAATGCCAGTAAATTATCTCCAAATTTCCGTTTTAAAAAATAAAGCAGGCTAAGTGAACCTAATAAGTAAAAGATAAAATGCATTATTTTGTAATAATTAAAAGGTCCGAAAAGCATCACAAATAATATATTTAATGGATTTAAATAGCCTGCTGTAGGATCGGCGTACATTGGAAAGCCGGAAAAAATCCTTTGTGTGTAAAAAGGAAACTCTCCTTTTTGCAAGCTTTGATATAAAAAATATTTAACCGGGTAGTGGTAACCCTCCGGATCTTCACCTCCAATGAAAGTATTGGAATTCAATAGTGGAAAGAAAAACACCAAATATGTTAAACAGGTAATAATTATTGCTTTCCGCATAAAATATATTGTATCGATAATCTTATTTGATATAAAAGGTCACTCCGCGGTTTTTTTTAACCCCCTAAATCGGTCGCCAGACATGAAAACCATCTTCCCACTGAATTAAATACCATGAGTAAAATATATAAAAACTAATTATAAATATATAAAATAACAAGTTGTTTCTGCTTTTTAATGATGGATTATATGCAGCTATACAAAATATAGGAATAAACCAGATCAGATATGTTCTATTTAAAACTGGTGTAAACAAATAAAAAATTAAAAATGGTATAACTCCCAAAACATATGTATTTAAATTCTTATTTCTAAGATATAAAAGTACTGCTACTACCCAACCTCCCAACGATGCTATAAGTGAATAAACTTTAAGGGGAATAACCTGAAAGAATTCAATGTGTAAATAATAACTTATATAAAATAAAAAAGGCCTGCCTTGAAGTTCTCTAACTGAATGAATAAAAACTGACCCCCGAAGCATTGTTAAAAAGTCATCTAAACTTCTTAAGAAGGGAGCCGCTATAGCTATTCCTGTAATACTACAGGAAAGTAAAAATTTTTTTCTGTCGGGCGTTTTCAATAATAGCAACGGGAATATTAGAATAGGGAACGTTTTAAACGCGACTCCTAATGTTATAAACGTACCGGATAATACTGAATCCTTTTCTAAATAATACAGACTCAACATCATAAAAAAAACCGCCAAAGGGTCAATAAATGTGTAACTTCCACGGAATACCATGTAAGGATTAAATAACCAAATTATAAGAGATAAAAGCATAATTTTTATATCTTTCTTAACGAAATATTGGACCAACAACACCCCCACACCCAAATCAGCGAGTAAAACGGGTATTTTCCATAAAAATTGAACTTCGATATCAGTAATTAAGTGAATCATATACAAGAAAGAAAAAAGATAAATTCCTAACGGCAGATAAGAATAACCATGGTTTCCGGTATCATCAGGATTTGAGAAACTCTGAACAGTCCAAATATAAGGATTACGACCTCCTAAAAAATCCACAACAGCCTTCTCATATGCATAAATATCTTTGCCAACCTGATCAAAATATTTTAGCCTGTCAAAAACCGCGAACACAAAGATTGAAAATAAAAGTATAAAAATAAAAGTATGTTTGTATTTCATAGCATTAAATAATCTCCATAAACATCAAACCCATCGCTCCATTGCATTAAATATAATAAGTAAAACAGATAATAGGCTAAAGCTAATACATAAAATTTAAATGGGGATTTTCCAAAATATCTGTTAAACACTGCAATAATATATACAGGCATCACCCACATCAAATGAGTTCTGTTTAAAACTGGAGTAAGAATATAAAAACAAAAAAAAGAAAGGGAACTTAACAAATACTTATCTTCAACTTTCTTTTTATAGAATAGAAATATAGTTAACAAACCACCGGAAAACAAAGCGGAATAAACATAAAATTTAAATAAACTGTATTGCAGAAAACTAATGTTATAACCCTGTAGGTAATAAGAAATATAAGACAGAATCGGTTTTCCTTGAACTCCTCTTTCACCATGCACTAAAAGGGAACCTTTTATATAGTAAACTAAATCTTCAGTTGATTTAAAAAAGGGAATGCTTATTATTAAAAATAACAGTAACCCGATTATTATCAGTTTCTTCCGTTTAATAATTGCGAAAAAAATCGGAAGCAGAATTATTGGATATGTTTTAAAAGAAATCGCAAGCGAATATAAGAAAACACTCAATTTATTCTTTATACCTAAAAAGTACAGAGATAAAAATACAAAAAATATTGTAATGGGTTCTGTATTAGTATAGCTTCCATATAGTAAAAAATGTGGGTTGAAAAACCACATAATTAAAGAAAAAAGAAGCGCCGTGAAGCTTTTTTTAAACATGAGCACACACAAAAGTAATCCTACCCCCAAATCAGTCGCCAAAATTGGAAGTTTCCAGAGTCGTTGGAGTGGAATATGAAAATTATCATAGAAAAAATATAATAAAGATTGGATATATAATAGACTTGGTAAGTATGCATAGCCGTGTTCCAGCCCTTTTTCCGGCTTTTCATAAGTCATAACTGTCCATTTATATGGATTTACTCCAGATATAAAATCCTCGACAGCTTTCCTATAGGATTCAAAGTCTCCTCCAGCTTCGTCAAACACTCTATAGCGTAAATAAGTACTCAATAAGAATATCGCTAATAACACCAGTACTTTTACAACTCTTTCTTTATTATTTTTAAAATATAAGAAAAATCCGTAGATTTTTTCCATAGAAATATTTCCTGCCATATACAGTAAATTATAACTTTAATTCAACACCGACACGAATATTTACCGCTCTGATTTTGCCCTCCGGCAAAAAGTATATATAATTATACATAGACCTGAATTAATATATTTTGTGAAAGGAGATACATATGCCTTTTGAACTTCCAAAACTACAATATGCATACGATGCATTAGAACCACATATTGACGCGATGACCATGGAAATACATCATTCAAAACACCACGCAGCTTATATAAATAATTTAAATAAAGCATTGGAGCCGTATATGGATTTACAAACTAAAGAATTGGAGGAATTAGTAAAAGAACTTAATAGTCTGCCCGAAAGTATAAGAACTGCTGTACAAAATAACGGAGGGGGTCATTATAATCATACATTTTTTTGGAAATTACTGACTCCGAACAGTTCTAAATCACCTGAAGGACCGCTTGCAGACGCCCTTAACAAAGAGTTCGGTAATTTTGAGAATTTTAAAATGGAATTTAATAAAGCGGCTATGGGCAGATTCGGCAGTGGATGGGCATGGTTAATTATGGATAGCAATAAAAACCTAAGCGTAGTCTCAACCCCTAATCAGGATAACCCTTTAATGGGAGGATTTGTCCCCGTATTAGGTTTGGACGTCTGGGAACATGCATATTATCTTAAATACCAAAACAGAAGAGCCGACTATGTAAACGCTTTTTGGGAAGTTGTAAACTGGATTCAGGTTCAAATAAACTACGGAAAAAAGGAAGCCTAATTAACACTGCTTAAATTATGACCCGTAATATTGTTTACTCAATTGCAATTATTCTGGTAGCCCTGGTAGTTAAAGTTATTTCTAATCTCATTATTAATAATGCATTAACTAAATTTGATAAAAACTTTCTATTAAAGCAGCGGGCGCTAACTATAGCTACATTAATAAAAAATACTTTAAATTTAGCCGCTTTAGTAATTACGATAATCATGCTGCTGGATCAGTGGGGGATTAATATCGCTCCAATTATTACAAGTGTCGGAATTGCAGGGTTGGCAGTAGGATTTGGAGCTCAAGCTTTAGTTAGAGACATAGTGACAGGAATATTCATTTTAATTGAAAATCAATACAATGTTGGTGATAAATTAAAAATCGCCGGTTTAGAAGGACGCGTAAAGGAAATAACTTTAAGATCTACAATTTTACAAGATGATTTTGGCACAATTCACATCATTCCCAACTCTTCTATTTCTATAATCACAAAACTAAAATAGGCTTTTTATATATTGTCGCATTAAGTTTTCCGTCGACGAATATCTCTTTATCAACCGAATATGAAGACAAAAATACCGGATCAGACAATTTGAATTCTTGATTATCTATTACATCTATATAATATTGCGGAAGGTAATTACTTCCTGGGGGTGTTATATCAAATTCTCTAAGATAATACTCTGCTAGAGTAGAGTTATCATTTGTATATATTCCGCGCACACCCATTTGACTAAGCATATAATTTCTTATTAAATCCCACCCCCTGTAATAAGGAAAACCGTATAGATATAGATGATAACTGTTGTTGGCTTTTCGCAATTTATATAATGCTTGTTGATCTTTCCACGGATACCCGGTATTTAAAAGAGGAATATAAACTGTTGCTTTTATAAAAAACGATACTACAAGAATAGTAATAATAGCTCCAAAAAATAATTTCTTTAATTTACGGGAAACAAGATAGTTTTCTATAAAATAAACGAACCCCACACCTGACATAACATATAGAGGGATTAAATAATTGTTTGTATGAGTCCCGGGGTTCTGAAAAATCAGTTCAAAAACTATGAAAGGGATTAGAAACCAACAAAATACAGCTATTTTCTTAAAACTGACCCCATTCGCAAAATAGAAACAACTAAATATTAATAATAGTATATAAAAAACGTCAGGATTATAAACTTTTAATGTGTAAACACTGCTGCTTGGCCGATATTCCTGACCTGTAATCCTTCTCATAACATAATTTTGAGTTTTTTCAGAGAAATATCCCTTTATAATATAAGGCCCATAAAATACTGAACTAAGAATTATAATGGGAAGTAAAAAATAAATAGTAAAGGTTTTAATATCCGCTAACTTAAATGAGATAAGCGATATTGGTATCGCAAAAAATAGAGTGTCATAATGAGTCAAAATTCCCAAAGCCAGGAAAAAGCTACTAAATAATAAAAGTAATAGATTTTTGTTTTTTGTATATAGCAAACATAGAAATAATGAAATTAAACAAAACAATATCAAAATACTTTGATATTGTGCAGTCCTGCTAAAGGCTATATTAAAGCCACTCAAAGTAAATAGAAAAGATGCATAAACAGCCTCTTTCCACCCGAACAGGTTTCTTACGATTAAATAAAATACCAAAACCGATAAAGAACCGGCCATTGCAAATGGCAATCTAATATATTTCTCATTAAAACCATTAAAAGTATTTTCTGTTAACCAAGTAATAACGAATTGGAGCGGACCTTTTCTCTGATCAAGCAGGAAATCGGTAATACTGATACTTTTATTATAAAAAATTGCTTTGGTTTCATCACCATAAAAATTGGAATAACCAAGTTGGGGAAAACGTAAAATCACTGTTACGGATAAAAGTACGGCTATAATTATTAATTCAATTTTTGAAAAACTGTATGTGAAAAAACGTAGATCTTTCCGCATTATTTATCATGTTCGGACAAAAACTTTTCCGCATCCAGAGCAGCCATACAACCTAAACCCGAAGCGGTTATGGCCTGCCTGTATTTATAATCCGACACATCACCCGCAACAAAAACACCTTCCTTGCTAGTTTTTGTATTATCGCTAACCTGTATATAACCGAGCTTTCCAAGCGTAACAAATCCCTCCAAAAATTCCGTGTTAGGTTTATGACCTATGGCTAAGAACAAACCTTTCACATCTTCCATAACATATGTTTCATTTGTAAGATTATTTACAACCTTAACACCTTCAACAAATTCACCTCCCAAAACATCTAAAATTTCGGTATTAAAATGAAACACAATTTTTTCATTTGCGGAGGCCTTGGCGTACATATACTTACTCGCCTTCATTTTATCCTGACTTCCTCGCATAAGCACATAAACTTTAGGGCTGAATTTTGTTAAAAACAGGGCTTCTTCCATAGCTGTATCACCTCCACCTACTACAGCTACATTTTTTCCTTTAAAAAAGAAACCGTCACAAGTTGCACAAGCAGAAACACCCTTTCCACGCAATCTTTGCTCGCTTGGCAACTCAAGCCACTTAGCAGTAGCTCCAGTTGCTATAATAAGGGTTCTTCCTTCATAAGTGTTTCCTGAATCAGTTTTTACAATAAATTTTTTATCTTTGGAACCCGAAACAGACACTACATTTTCATCTTTAAATTCGGTATTAAATTTTAATGACTGCTTCCTGAATGTCTCTATTAATTCCGGACCCAATATTCCATCAGGAAAACCTGGATAGTTTTCCACATCAGTAGTTAGCATTAATTGCCCCCCGGAAGGTTGCCCAGATATTACTAAAGTTTTTAAATTTGCCCTGGAAGTATAAATTGAAGCGGTAAGACCGGCAGGACCTCCACCTAATATTAATACATCAAATATGTCGCTATTCATTGCACAATTATAACAGTTGATTATCTATTTCGAATATGCATAATATTTAACTATGAAAAATGTAAAAAAGAATAAAGTTAGCCAAAACAGCACTAACACGAAGTCAAATCCTCCAAGTAAAACTAAAATTGCTACAAAAGAAAGTTCAGAAAAAGTAGCACAAGCGCCAGTTTTTGAAACAGCTGCCCACTCGGAAGAAGATCACGAAATACTTCAGCTGCTCAGCAAAAAATCCGGAAATAAACCCAAAAATCAAGATATAGACTATATTCCCGAGTTGGAGAGAGGGGATATTGATATTACAGAGGGATAAGTATCACTTTGTGACCCTTTTCTCACTTGCGCTCGAAAAACCACTCACTTCGTGACTGTTTCCTCACTTCGTTCGGAAATAATGTAAAATATGTTCTGATATGTCTAATTTGTTACTTGAGCTCCAAGGAAATAACTTTATTAACAGAACTATATTCCCGCATAGACTTTTCTTATTTAATGACATACTTCTTTACAAGAAAAGAAAGTTTTTAAGACGAAGGGAAGTTACTATAGCTTATAGCCATATTTCTCAAGTAAATCTGGTAAGGGGTATAATTTTTGCAACTATCGAAATTATAAGCACAGGATCAGAAAACATTATATTGAGGGGAATCCCCAAGGATTTAGCATCAAGAGCAAAGAAAATCATTGATCAAAAAATATTTATGGAACATGCAAAACATATACCGGACCACTCACAAGATAAAAATGAGCTTTTAAAATATGAGAAGTCGATGCAGCGGCTTAAAGAGCTTTTTATGAGAGGTAAACTATCTAAAAAAGAGTATAATGAAAGGCACCGTGAGCTCTTGGAGGAAATGTGAAAAGTATGCGGCGGTAGTTCAGCTGGTAGAATGTCTCCCTTCCAAGGAGAAGGTCGCCGGTTCAAATCCGGTCCGCCGCTCCAAGAATGTGTAAATAACTACAAAATATAATTGTAATTTACTTCACTTTTTGATCACAAATATGTAAACTTAAATAAGATGTCTTTTAAAAATTTGTTTAAGTTTGTATTTATAGTCTGTCTGTTTTTTATTGCCCATTTCTTGTGGGTTAAACCCATACAGGCAACGGTCACAATTGAACAGCAAATTAATATTTTAGATCAGGAGTTTTATTCCGTCTCAACCACCGATGTACCCACAGATAATTCCTTAGGCCTCGCGCGCTGGACTTCGGGATCATATACTGGAGCTACCGTGTACTTTGAAGCAGTTATCAAGTCCGGTGGCTCTTCAACAGCTACAGCTACTCTATATAGTTCTTCAGGAGCTGCAGTATCAGGCGCGGCAGTTTCATCTAGCTCCACAAGCTATATAAGAGTAAGAAGCGCCGCCATCACCCTCACAGATGGAACTGACTATACAGTTAGAATCAAAAACTCGAACGCTGCGTCTTACGCCTTCATCAAAGCTGCACGTATTATTATTGTTCAATCCGACGCCACTAAATTAACGGCTTCCGAAACCCAGATTGAAGTAGGTAATACCGAGGGTAATGCAACCGGAAGCTACACGACATTAACTGATAAAAAGCTCAACTACTTTGACTCAACAAAATTTTCACCTACACCCACAACATATTTTGAAGCTGTAATGAGAGCCGCAAAACCCAAAATAGAACAGCAAATTAATATTATAGACCAGGTTTATTACACCAAAAGTACCACGGATACACCTACCGACAACTCATTAGGATTGGTTAGGTGGACAGCGGGGTCATACACAGGCGCTACCGTGTATTTTGAGGCCGTCATTTTTTCAGCAGGATCTTCCACAACTACAGCCACACTTTATAACTCTGCCGGAAGTGCTATTACCGGCTCTTCGGTTTCATCTTCCACAAACGGTTATTTAAGAGTAAGAAGTGGCTCTATTACTCTAGTTGACGGAACCGACTACACGGTTCGCATTAAGGCTTCCAATGCCTCATCATACGCATCAATCAGATCAGCACGCTTAATCATTATTCAATCAGATTCTACAAAACTAACGGATACCGAAACCCAAGTTGAAGTGGGAAGCGCCGAAGGTAACGCAACCGAAAGCTATGCATTATTAACTAATAAAAAACTTTACAATTACGATTCAACGAAATTCACACCAGCACCCACAGCATATTTTGAAGCTGATATGAGAGCTTCAAGTCCAAAAATAGAGCAACAAATCAATATCATTGATCAGCTTTCATCCACACAAAGTACCACATTTGTACCTACAGATAACTCACTTGGATTAGTACGTTGGACTCCGGGAAATTTCACGGGTGAAACAGTTTACTTTGAGGCGGTAATGCACGGCAACGGCTATTTGGCAACCGCTGCTCTCTATACATCAGCAGGAGTAGAGGTAACCGGATCTGCAATCAGCACAACCTCTAGTAGTTTTATCCGTGTACGATCAAGTGCAATAACAGCCAATTTGAGCGACGGTTTGGATTATACAATCAGAATTAAACACCAAGGGAACACCACTGCAAATATTAAAGCTGCTAGACTAATAGTTGTCCAATCCGATTCAACTAAACTTACAGATACGGAAACTGCTGTTGAAATTGGCAATAATGTGACCAATATTACAAATACCACGTATTCAGATCTAACCGACTTTAAAATTTACCAGTATAACAATAGCAATTTTAGTCCTGCACCGGAAACCGCACCAGGAGATGTCAAATTTCATGCCACACTAAAGATAGCAGACGCGGCTGATACATTAGAAGCACAACTTTATAACCGTGAGGGAACCGCACAAGTGGCTGAAATTTCTACAGCCAGCACTGCCTGGACCCTAGTAACCGCATCAAACGTAGACGGGGATGCTGATTGGGATACAACCAACGACGACCAGTATTCGGTTAGAGTTAAATGTACGGACAATAATGGCGGTGGCTGCTCGGGCTCAATTTCCAACGCTAAACTCATTCTCAATCAGTCTGACACCGCGGGTATTACAGCCACAGAAGTTGTTCACGAGTACGCCAATACGCTTAAATCTACCACGTCTGCGGGATACCCAAGCGCTAGTGATTTTGCTAATGACTTCCAAAATTCATTTGCAACTTTAAACTTTGGGGTACAACCCGCTGTTTATTACGAGACTACCGCTAAGATATCAAACGCGTTGGGAACTACATACACAAAAATTAGAAACACCCATTTAAATGCTGATGTGGGAAGTACCGAAATAACCACTACCAGCACCACCTATACAAGGGTAAGATCTGCCAGCGATATTTATTCAAATTTATATCCCAATGTTTCACATGAATTAGGTTCGGTAATGAGATCGTCAAGCGCAAGTTACACCGCATCTGTTTCCTCTTCCTGGCTAATCATTCAGGTATCCAACCTTCCTACATCTGGAGGAACAGGTTATGCAGAACTTTATAATGACACAGACAGTACGAGTGTGTCGGGTAGCGAGGTTACTACTACAAACGCCGGATACGAAAGAGTTCGGAGTGCCGCAATCACACTAACTACTGGTAAAAATTATTCCATGAGAATAAAATCGACAACTTTAAACAGCGCTAAACTTATTCTTAACCAATCTGATGCCGGGGGTATTACTGCCGTTGAAACCATTCAACAATATCTTAACGCTCTTAATACATCCACATCATCAAGCTATCAATCCGCTTCGGATTTCAACACTGACTTTCAAAACCAATTTTCTCCCTTAAACTTTGGAGTTCGACCTGCTGTTTATTATGAGACTGTCGCCAAAATATCAAACGGAGCAGGGAACACTGCTGTTAAAATTCGGGACACTAATATACCTGGTACA
>Ga0154771_174_pt2 | contig 18868 bp, 18 predicted proteins | sample Rifle2008BG16ft_FD_105779 | JGI IMG/M metagenome (GOLD analysis project Ga0154771, IMG submission 105779) | candidate division WWE3 bacterium RBG_16_37_10
GATAACGTTGATTCAATTTACGAGGCTTTGATAAATGAGTATTTTGCCGAACGTCCTAAACTCCCCTCTGATATCATTAATACATATACTTGGAAGAATGCAGCTGTTAAAACATTGGAAGTATATAAAGGTTTGGTTTAGAAATTATGTCTTTAGAGTTAATAGTTCTGATATTAATAATTTCTTTATGTTTAGTTCTAGTATTTATAAATTTTGAGCTATCACTCTATTTACTCATTATATTGTCAGTTTTACTCCATAAGGAATTATTCAGTATTTATCAATGGGATTTACTCCCGATCAGATTTCTGATGATTTCTTATGTAGTTCTGGCTTCATATAAACTATTAGTTCTGTTGATTAGATTAATAAAAGATAGCGGATTAAAAGAAATATTTAAGGAATTAAAACACCCATTGATTGTTTCGCTTCTGCTTCTATGGCTTATCCGAGGAGTATCAATTATTTTTACTAAAAACCTTAGAGCCAGTTTAATGCTTTATTTATTTTTTACGGCGGTTGCTGTTTTTGGAGTTTTATTTATTAAATATTTAAATGGTAATAAAGAGAAAATATTACGACTGATTAAAGCATATTTGTGGGTAGTATTTGTTCTGTGTTTGTTTGGTTTCGTTCAGTTTTATTTATATACCCAGCATAAAGTAATTATCGGAGCTTTGTGGAATGTGCCTGATAATCTTCCCAGAATAGGGTCTATTTTCTGGGATGTAAACCATTTTGGAGCTTTGCTGGCAGCTCTAATTCCTGTTGCCGGAGTATTATTTTTAGTATCCAAGACGTTGAAACAAAAGTCTGTTTACTTAATGATTGCTGCTCCGGCGCTGGTAATTTTGTTATTGACCAATTCCAGATCAGCTTGGATTTTAGCATTTGTGTCTTTTATAACATTTATTTCTATCTTATTTATTAGGAAATTTGGGGTTAAAGGTATTTTAACTGTTTTTGCAGCCTTGATTCTTATTTCAATTCCCTTATTAATCGAATATAGTAACAGAGCTAGCCCTTTCAGAGCCAGAGTTAAACAGTATTTACATTACAGAATGGATTCTTTTGATTCACATTTGTTATTACTACAGGGGACATTCCAGATTTTCGAAAATTATCCGGTTTTAGGTGGTGGCTACGGAAGTTTTTTTGAGCATTTCAGTAAAACTAAAATAGCACCCGTATATTTTGGAAGAGATCCTGCAGCCCTCAATACCAGGGTTCCGGCTCATACTATATGGGGTGAAGCTTTGGCGGAAACCGGATATGCCGGTTTATCAGCCCTTGTATTATTTCTTAGTTTAGGTTTATTGCCATTGTTGTATGTTTCTTTAAAAAGTCCGGATAAAGAAAATTATTTAATTTCAGGCGCTATGTTTTCAGCTTTAATTGGTTGGCTGGTAGCTGGAATATTTTATTCTTACAATTCAGAGTTCTTTTGGATATTAACTTTTTTGTATTTTTCGTTCGGATATTCGGTATTACCAAAAGATAAATCGATAAAGGAAGTAGTAGTATTTTTTGTTTCGTCCAACAAGTTTATTGTATTGTTTTTGTGTTTTATTAGTGCAATATTGATTTTTGTTTCTTTGGGAAATAATCATCTAATTCCGTGGGATGAAGCTATATACGCGAAAATTTCCAAAAATATGGTAATTTCGGGTGACTATATAGTTCAGAGATGGGTACCGAATGAAGTCTGGTATGAAAAACCCCCTCTTTACATGTGGTTTACTGCGGCGTTTATGAATGTAATAGGATTCGGAAGTTTAGCTGCTCGCCTCCCTTCAGCTTTATTTGGATTTGCTACTGTTTTGCTGGTGTACAAAATGGGTAAATATATGTACGGTAAAACGGCCGGTTTAATTTCGGCTTTTGTTTTGTTAACTACGACTCAATTTTTATATTATTCAAGATCCGCAATGTTAGATGTTACTACTACCTTTTTTATCACAGCCGCATTATTTTGTTATTGGATTTCAAAACATAACAGAAAGGTGTTTTGGCCGATAATAAGCGGAATTTTCATTGGGTTTGCAGTTATGACAAAGGGGGTTATCGGATTACTTCCATTTGGTGTAGTGGTACTTTATGAACTTTATTTGTTTATAATAGGAGATTCAAGTTCATTGTTAAGGTCGCTGCGTAATATTGTGCTAACGTTGGTTTCTTCAGTTATTGTGTTTTTGCCATGGCATGTAAAAATGTATGGATTATTCGGTGATTTATTTATAAACAAATACATTGTCTACCATGTATTAGATAGAGCTACTTCAGCAATTGAGGATAAAGGCAGACCATTTTGGTGGTACATAATTGTTGTAAAAGTCAGTATGCGAGTGTGGTTTTTAGCATTACTCGCAGCTCTTCCTGCTTCTATTATTACAATTATTAAAAGTTTTTCCATTAAAAGGAAAATGGCCAATTTTAAAAATAAAGTGTTTTTGTTAATTTGGCTGACATTTATATTTATGTTTTTCTCGGTTTCCACGTCTAAACTTGTTTGGTATATTGTACCTTTATATCCAGTAGCTTCTTTAATTGTCGGAAGTTTTATCTCAAAAGCTATTACTTGGATTGGCTCGAAAATAAGATTTATAGATTTATTTTCTTTTAGAGTTTTATCAATGTATTTACTCGTTAGTTTTGGGCTTTTATATTTACTGCGCAATAAAGAATTGGTTTATACCGGTGATTTAACCGGATCACAAGCGCGATTGATTCAACTTAAAGATGAAAAATTTGGAACAGATGAAATAGTGTATATGGATAAAATAGAACAGCCTTTGGCTTTATATTATACTGAAGGACCGTTTGAGCTGCTGGAGTACAGTAATTTAAAGTTTAAGATTTTATGGCATGACGGGATTTCCAGTTTTATCTTTATTACTAAAGAGAGTAGGTTTGATTCATTAGCTGAACAGTATCCAAATATTAAATTAGAGATGAAAGATGGAGACTGGGTTCTTGGATACATTCAGGTTAAAAAAAATAAATGAGACTAAACTAGCTTTTTTCTAAAGATCAAGTAGACAGTAATAATCAAAGAGACTACTGATGCACTTAAATTAGATAATGCAATTCCTGTTAATTTTAAATGCGGTGCTGTGAAGAGAACTATTAATATGAATCCTCCCAGTTTAACGAGAGTAATAATTAATAGTTCGGGAGTTCTGTTTTCTATAAAGAAGTAATCTCTCATAAATGAGTATATAGCTGTTATTGCACTGGAAAATATAAGCAGATCAAGTATTTTAATCGATTGATCAAATTTTCCTTCAAAAAATATATTTATAAAAATCTGAAAAAATACCGTTGTAAATACTGCTAGCATAAAAACTATTAGTGAGATTATTAAAGTTTCATTGAAATCATATTTTAAATTATCACGCTTTCTGGCTGCATTTTTCGGAAGAAGGACTGTAAAGATTGAAAGAGAAATAAGTGAGAAAACATTTGAAATCTTATCTGCAAGGGAATATATCCCGACATCCGAAAAGCTTCCGGTTATTTTGGCGATGCTGTTAGATATTGCAGACCACCCGTCATTTATTAATAGAGATATTCCGGCGGGTATGCTTTTTTTAATAAGATTAAAAGCGTCCTTACTTTTAATATTAATTTTTTTAATTTCTTTTATTAAATCTTTATAAAATATCAAACAGGCAAATATTGAAATTGAAAATATTCCGAATGCCTGCGTAAAACTTAGTGTTAATAATTTTAAGAATATTAATAATGAAAACACGCCTTTAATGAGTGCCGGGACAGTATTAATTAATATTATTTTTGTATATTTTTCGTTTTTTTGAAAAATAGCAAAAAATGTAAAGTTGAATCCATAAGCTATTAAACCAAATATAAAAAGTGTAATAGTTTTTAAATCGAGCAATCCGAATAGAAATAATACTACATAAGATACTGGAATGGTGATAACAAAAAGGAATAATTTCACTCCGAAAAATATTTCGTTTAAATCCTCTTTTTTAGCAATTGTATTTGCAACATAGATAGAATTAGTACCGAAGTCTATAATTTTAGCAATTATTACTAAAAGGCTTGTCAGTAATGCGTATTTCCCGAAATCATTTAGTTCAAGTGTTTTAGCTACAGCAGCAATAAATAAAAACCCCAGACCCGCATTTAAGATATTTCCAAAACTTACATAAGAAATTTTCATCAAAGACTTATTAAGCACAGTTAGATTGTATAATACTTATACAGAATTATGAAAATAGCTTTAGTTTGCGACGATTTAATTCAATATGGAGGGCAGGAAAAATTAGTTCTTTATTTGCATGAAATCTTCCCCGAGGCTCCTTTATATACATCAGTTGTATCGTCCAGATGGATGGACTTGTGCAAGAAAGAAAGTGTTGAATTAAAACTTTCATTTATGCAGCATTTACCGTTTATAGAAAAAATGAACAGGTTTTACTCGGTTTTTTTTATGCATGTACTAGCATTCCAAAATTTTGATTTCAGCGAGTATGATGTAGTTTTGTCAGTGTCTTCAAGATATGCGCATATGATAATTACCAAACCCGGAACAATGCATATTGCTTATATTAATTCACCTGGAAGAATGTTTTGGGAAATGTTCGGTTACTTTGAAAATGAGAAAATTAGCAGATTTAAAAAATTATCGAATTTATTTTTAAGTTTCCCATTAAGTTTTATAAAGGCTATAGACTTTGTCTCAGCACAGAAAGTAGATTTACTTATAGCTAACTCTAAAATTCCCGCAAAAAGGATAGAGAAATACTATAGAAGGAATTGCCAAGTTATATACCCATTTGTTGATACCGAATCTTTTGAGGTACAGGGAACCAAAAACGGCGGTTACTATTTAGTGCTAACAAGACTTGCCCCATGGAAGAAAGTGGATATTGCTATAACTGCTTGCAAAAATCTTGGTTTGAAATTGAAAATTATAGGAGAGGGGCCGGATATATCCAGGTTGAAACTAATGGCTGATGAAAATATTGAATTTTTGGGATTTCTGCCAGAAAAGGAAAAAGCCCAGTTCTTATACGGTTGTATTGCATTGATTCAAACTCAATATGAGGATTTCGGAGTAGTACCTTTAGAAGCAATGGCTTCAGGTAAACCCGTAATTGCCTATGGAAGTGGAGGGGTAACTGAAACGGTACTACCCGGAATAACCGGAGAGTTTTATTCTGAACAAAGCACAGAATCGCTAATGAATGTGTTAAAAACGTTTAATTCAGACAAATATTCCCCTTTGGAATGTAGAATTAGAGCAAGAAAATTCAATAAAAATGCTTTTAAACAGAACATTTTGAGTATAGTATCTACATCTTTGTCTTCTTCCTCACAAGATTGATTGTATTGTATACTATATTTGATTTATGCAAAGAAAAGACGGAAATGACTTTTACAACTTTGGAAAGAGACTCATAGACGTTTCTGGGGCATTTGTCGGGATTATAATTTTTTCTATTCCCATGTTTTTAACTGCAGTTTGGATTAAACTTGTTTCTCCAGATGGTCCGGTTTTTGCTGATATTCCCGAAAGAATTGGGCGTAACGGTAAAAAGTTTAAAATGTATAAATTCAGGTCTATGATTCCAAATGCCGCCCAGTTCTTAAGAGAAAATCCCAATCTTTATGCTAAGTATGTTGCCAATAATTATAAGTTGAACGCAAATGAAGATCCAAGGATAATAAAGGGAGGCGAATTTATTAGAAAATTCAGCATCGATGAACTTCCCCAATTTTTAAATATACTAAAAGGTGATATGAGTATGGTAGGACCCCGAGCCTATTATCCCTTTGAAATAGATGAACAGAAGCAAAGATTTCCAGAATCAATACCTTACATTAATGAATTAATAAAAGTTAAACCGGGTATTACCGGAGTGTGGCAAGTAGGCGGCCGCTCAAAAATAGGGTTTTTAGAACGAGTAAAAATGGATGCAGACTATGCAAGCAAGAGATCCTTAGTGTATGATTTATTAATAATTCTTAAAACACCATATGTGGTGTTAACTAAAAAAGGAGCATTGTGAAGAAACGACTGAAGCCGTTATCTTTTTAAATAGTAAAAAAAACATGAATGATACTAAATACTGGAATCCTTCAAATGAAGGTCCAAACATAACTTCCAAATCAAATAATAACGGACAACGAGAGGTTGTTAAAATTAATAAAGGAAGGTTTGGTTTTATGAAAAATAATCCCAGAGCCAGAATGATTTTAGGACGAGTAGGAATAATAGTAGGTGTAATTCTTCTAATTGTCGGATTGATTTCTTATATATATCTTATAAGGCCTGGTTTGGTTGTTAAATCAAAAATATCTGTCTTACAAGCAGATATAAATAAAATTCAGGAATCTATTAAAAATAGAGATTTGGTTTCTCTGGAAAAGAACTTAAAAAGTACTGAGAATGATTTGAAAGAGCTCAAAAGAGCCAGAGATGAAAATTTTGGATGGGCTAAAAACTTCAACCTAACAAAAAGTTATTATCAAGATTCCGACCATTTTATAAAAGCCGGAAACTTTTCACTTGAGGCAGTAAGAGAGGCAGTTGAGCTTATGAAACCATTTGCGGATGCTGCGGGATTAAAAGTATCGGAAGAGCAGGAAATACAAACTACTGGATTGGCGGATGCGTTTGCCTCCTGGATAGCTGTTATGCCACAAATAGCTTACGACATGGATAAGGTTTTAATTAAATTGGAGGATGTAGGAAAAGAGCTAGCACAAGTTGACGCTTCAAAATATCCGGAAAAAATCCGGGAAACATCTGTTAGATCAACAATCGAAAACTCTCAGAATTTACTTTCCAAGCTATCAGATTACGGTCCTGATATCAAAAAAGCTTTGACTATAATTCCCGGACTTTTGGGAGTTTCGACCGGAGAGCAGCGATACATGATAATAATGCAAAACGATAAAGAATTACGTCCGACAGGGGGTTTTTGGACTAATTATGCCACGTTTAAATTAAATAATGCTTTGTTGAGCTCTGATTTTTCTTCAAAGGATATGTATAGCATTGATTTGACTCTGGACGCTATTGATGCTTATTACACATTTGGGGCTCCGCCGTTTCCGTACGGAAAATATTTAAAGGTTGAAAGATGGTATGCGAGAGATGCAAATACTTCTCCGGATTTGCCTACTTCAGTGGATAATTTCATGAAATCGTACAATCTGGCCATGAGAATCGACCCGATTGAAATTAAACCCGTTAAAGGAATTGTTACTATTGATACACAGGTTATAAAAGAACTTCTTGAGGTAACCGGACCGGCTACAGTGAACGGTATTACATACACATCTGATAATGTTGTTTTGGAGTTAGAAACAATTGCCAGTCTGGCTTTAAAAGAGCAACAAGGTAGAAAAAGAGTTTTAGGTGATTTGATGGAAAGAATGCTTGTAAATGTATTTGAATCTGAAAAAGGGTTATGGAGTCAATTAATAGAAAGAGGGATTGACTTGGCTAATAGGAAGCATATAACCGCTTTTAGTTTTGACGCAGAAGCACAGGCATTATTAGAAAAATACAATTTTGCTGGTAGAATAATCGAACCAGTAGAAGGAGATTATTCATATCTTGTTTCAACAAATTTGGGCGGAGATAAAACAAATTGGTTTGTTTCAAAGGAAGTTGATCACACATTATCCAAAGAAAACGGAAAATGGGTTCGAACTGTAAAAGTGAAATACGCTTATCCGGAGCCATCAGTTGAATACGGGGCATTCGTAAAAAGATTTAAAGATTGGTTAAGGGTTTATGCTCCTCTGGGTTCGGAGTTAATTAGTGTGGAGGGAAGCGAAGATGGAAGCGGAACTGAAATTGAGCGAAATAAAACGTATTTCTGGGGGTATGTAGAGTTAGGTCCTGGAGAAACCAAAGAAATGACGTTTAAATATGTTTTGCCAAATGAAGTAATAAATGGAAATTTATACAGTTTATATCTGCAGAAGCAGGCTGGTGTTAGAGAAGAAACACACAGAGTTACTTTAAATGGTAAAACGGAAACGGTAATGTTAAAAATGGATAAACGACTTAAACTACCTTTGTAAAGCAATGAAGCTCTATACACTTACGGGTATTGTATTAAGAAAAAATTCTTACGGGGATTCGGATAGACTATACACAATATATACCAGAGAATCAGGTAAAATAAGCCCAGTGGCAAAAGGAGTTAGAAAAATTAGTTCCAGAAGAAACCCGCATTTAGATACTCTTAATCTTATAAAATTTTCAGTAAGGGAAGGCAGATCCAGGTATAAAACCATAGAGGAAGTCAAAGCTTTAGACACATTTAAAGAAATTAAAAGTGACCTGGATTCTTCTGGTGCTGCTTATTATTTATGTGAGCTAATAAATAAGTTTAATGAAGAAGAACACGAAAATGCGGAACTTTTTGATTTATTACAACAATCGCTCATTACACTGAAAAATAATTCTGTTCCCATAAATTATGTAGTTTGCGCATTTGAAATAAGACTCATGAAATTATTAGGTTATGGAATTTCTCTTGATAAATGTGCTTCATGTGGAAGAAAGTTTGATTATAGTTGGACAAACCACAGATTTAGTTTTGATTTAGGCGGTTTATGCTGTGATAGATGTAATATCTTTGGCGTGGAATTAAGCAGCGATTCTGCTGAATTGCTTTTTTTACTTTCTTCGAATAAACGAAGAAAAAATCAAAATGTAAATAATTTGTCGGAGATATCTAACATTATTAAAACTTTTACTCTTTTCACACTTGGACAAAAGGTAAAAAGTTTGGAATTGTTGAAGAAACTTTGAAAAATCTCTTTAAAATCTGTAGTGCATGCGGATCGGAAAATATAAATAAAACTTGACAAATTCCTCTTAAAAATCTAAGAATAGAAAATAAACAAAAATGTGCGTTGATGGTCTTTGGCAAGCCAGAGCTAATAATGTTTATTAGAGTGGATCCGCTATAAGCGGATCAAGTAGGGTGGAACCACGCGGGTTGCCGCCGGTAAATATTCCGGCGATTTAACACTTAAACCTTCGTCCCTAAATCCCGACCATATATAATTATGGTACTTGGTTTTGGGGCTATAATCCCCGGAAAGGGTAATTCTAAATGGAGTCACCAGATATAAATAAAATAACTTCGCTCTGTAAAAGGAGAGGTTTTGTCTATCCTTCGTCAGAAATCTATGGGGGGTGGGAGGCTACTTATGATTTTGGTCCGCTCGGTGCGGAGATTCTAAGAAATTTGCGTAATCTTTGGTGGAAAGATTTTGTACACAAACAACCTGATATTGTCGGTATCGATGGTGCGATAATTTCTCACCCTAAGGTATGGGAAGCAAGTGGTCACGTTGAATCTTTTGCTGATGCTATGGTAGAAGATTTTGTTACACATAAAAGATATAGAGCCGACCATATTATAGAAGAAGCTATCAGTATAAATAGTGATGGTTCTACCCTGGAGGAATACGACAGACTTATTGAAGAAAATGATATTTTAAGTCCTGATGGAAATAAACTCTCAAAAGCCAGGCGTTTTAATAACCTGGTGGAGGTAGAGGTCGGAACTTTGGAAAGCGAAAAAACCAAAGCGTATTTACGTGGTGAGACCTGTCAGCCTATATTTTACAATTTTGCTTTAGTAAAAGATTCAATGAGAAAAAAATTGCCGTTCGGTATAGCCCAAATTGGTAAAGCCTTTAGAAACGAAATAAAAGTAGGTCCATTTTTCCATAGAACGCGAGAATTTGAACAGATGGAATTGGAGATGTTTATTCACCCGAAAGATGCGGATAAGTACTTTGATCTTTTTAAAAGATGGAGTATTGATTGGTTAAAAAATGTAGGTATTAACGAGAAAAAGCTAAGGCTAAGAGATCAGGAATTCAAAGAAAGAGCTCATTACAACAAGATAGCTACAGACATTGAGTATGAATATCCCTTCGGATGGAAAGAATTTCAAGGTATCCATTATAGAGGTGACTGGGATTTAAAAAGACATGGGCAGTTTTCCGGGTTTGACTTTAGTTATAAGGATGAAAAGACCGGTGAGGTTTTTATACCTCATATCGTTGAATATTCTATTGGTTTGAATAGATTAATGCTTGTATTGTTATTTGATGCCTATTTTGAAGATGGGGAAAGAGTTGTATTAAAACTCGATCCTAAAGTTGCACCATTTAAAGCGGCAGTTTTTCCTTTAGTCAGAAACAAAGAAAATTTAGTTAATAATGCGGAAAATGTATACAAAATGCTTTTGGAAGCGGGTTTAAATGTTGATTATGACGACAGAGGAAATATTGGAAAAAGATATTTATCTCAAGATGAGATCGGGACGCCAAGTTGTATAACAATTGATTATCAGACTCTGGAAGACGATACGGTAACAATGCGGGATAGGGACACGACCGAACAAAAAAGGGTAAAAATTACAGATCTAAGCGAAGAATTAATCGTTGATTGACTTCAGAATAATAATAAATTGAAAACAGTCAATTGGATTGATCGCCACTTGGTTGTTAATTGTTATTTTAAGTTATCTCTCTCTTTTTAATTTGTGGCTCCTCCTCCTTTTCCTACATCAAAACCCGTAGCCCAAGCGACTAGGAAGGTTATGATCAATCCGACTATCCACCACGTCGCAGGAATCTTTTGCATGGTTGCTATAACAGCAGCAACCATGAAGGCTACGGCCAGAATTAACGCCCACACTGCAATTCTGTGTCTGACTTCTTTGCTCATACCCTTCACCTTTCTTTTGAATATATTTATTTTACAGTTTTCGGGTTCTCTTTGTATTGACATAGAATATTAAATGGTGCAAACTGGATATAGTTTGGTGAAATATGGTGAAAACATCAAAATAAGTTTGAAATACCAAGCTAAAAAATACGATAATGAGAATGTTTCTTGGGGAATATCAACCGAATATTACCGAAGGATCTCGAATTGCACTGCCCAAGAAACTGCGAGATCAAATTAGAGGTGAAGAAGTCATTTTACTGAGAGGGTTTGAACAGTGCATTTTTTTGTATGACAAAGAAGATTGGGTTAATGAAGCAAATAAGCAAATTGAGAATCCAATAACGGATCCGAAATCCCGAAACCTGAAGAGATATCTTTATGCGAACGCAGCGGAGATGTCCATTGATACACAGGGAAGAATAGTAATTCCTTCTTCTTTGAAAGAATATGCTGGGATAGTTAGAAAAGCTACAGTTATAGGTGCCGGGGACCATATTGAAATTTGGGATTCCGATTTGTGGAATGCACATTTAGAAAAAATTTCGTTGGATTTTGCCCAAGAAAGCAAAACCAACTAATAGTCTTTCTGCCCAAGATTTTTGCGAAATGAATTATCACAAGCCGGTTTTGTTAAATGAAACACTGAGGAACATCAACGTAGTTCAGGAGGGTAAATATATAGACTGCACATTGGGAGATGGCGGGCACACCCTAGAAATACTGAGAAATGGCGGAAAAGTACTGGGAATTGACTACAACGAAAGTTCTCTTTTGAGGGCATCGAAAAGAATTGCAAACGAAGGTTTTAGCAGGAACTTTTTGGGAATACTAGGAAATTTTAGGGATATTAACATTTTGGCAGTTAAAAACGGGTTTAACAACACTAACGGAATACTTTACGATTTGGGGTATAGTTCAACACAGTTGGAAGAGTCGATGGGAGTATCTTTTATTAAGGATCAGCCGCTTGATATGAGGCTTGATAAAACTTTGGGAGTTACAGCCGCTGACTTAGTAAATTCCTTAACAGAAAGAGAACTTGCAAGATTATTTATTGAATATGGAGATGAAAAATATTCAAAAAGGTTTGCCAAAGCTATAGTTGATGCTCGTAACTTGAAGAAGTTTCAGACTACCAAGCAGCTTGCCAATTTAATCGCTTCTGAAGCTCCTCCAGGCTACGATCACAATAGAATTCATCCGGCGACTCGGGTGTTTCAAGCCTTGAGAATAGCCGTAAACGATGAGATTGAAAACTTAAAAATATCACTGCCTCTGGCCGCACAGCTTCTACTGCCTGGCGGGCGAATGCTGGTCATAACCTTTCATTCGCTTGAGGACAAAGTTGTAAAAGACTTTGGCCGGGATGTGCGGTCATTGATGAAAGCGGTTTATAAGAAACCGATAATTCCATCAAATGAGGAAGTTGAAGAAAATAACAGAGCCAGAAGCGCTAAAATGCGAGTATTTGAAAAGATTTAATATGGTTAAACTGCCTAAAAACTCAATATCCAGAACAACATTAATTATTAATATTGTATTGTTTATATTTAGTCTCATTTTTCAATTAGTTGTATCTAATGCTACGGGTTTAAAAGGTGAAGAGCTTACCAGGTTGGAAAAAGAAAAATTACAGTTGCAGAAAGGTATTTCCGAACTGGAATATCAAAGTTATAACTTAGCGTCTTTAGTTTTAGTTGAACAAAAAGCGCGTGAACAGGGTTTTGAAAAAATAAAAGAAGCAATTGCGGCATTACCTAGAAATTCCGATTCTCAAGTAGCCGTACTAACTACATATTAATTATCCGGCAAAGCTGTAAAATAAATATTAGTCATGCCCTCCAAAAATTTTGAAAATGCAGACTTAAGAATAAATGTGTTGCTGTTTTTTTTTGTTGCCGGAGCAGTTTTATTAGCTGGAAAGTTATTTATAATCCAGGTATTAAATCATGAAAAATATAAATCCATAGCTCAAGAACAGTACTGGGATTCACAGAATATTCCGTCTAAAAGGGGTGATATATTAAGTAAAGATGGTCTTCCACTTGCATCAACTCAAACATATTATTTACTTTATATGGAACCGAAGAAGATAAAAGACAAATACACCTTTGTTAATAATACAGTTAATCTTTTATCCGAAGTTAAATCGAATGGTGATTTAAAAAAAAAGGTTGAATTGGCAGATGTATTTCAGGAGAGAATAAATAGTATATTGAGATCGGATTTGATTTGGGCGGTTGTCACAAAGGAATTGAATCCTGATCAAAAAAACAAAATAATGGATATTGGTATTGAAGGACTAGGCTTTGAAGAAGAACCTGTAAGGTATTATCCCAATGGAACACTTGCCTCACATGTTTTGGGATTTGTTGCGAGCGATGAGTCGGGGCAAAAAGTTGGTTATTTTGGGGTCGAAGGTGATTTGGACAGAGAATTGAGGGGGAAAGACGGCAAAGTATTACAGGAGAAAGGTGCTTTAGGGGATCCGATTTTGTTGGGAGGGTACAAAAAACTTGATCCTATTAACGGAAGAAATATTGTTTTGACAATAAATAGATCTATTCAATATATGGTTGAAACTAAATTGAAAGAAGGGGTTGAAGGTTATAATGCTATGTCCGGCAGTGTAATTATTATGAATCCCAGTACGGGAAATATCATAGCAATGGCGAATTATCCAACATATAATCCGTCAGTTTTTAACGAGGAGATAGAAACTGTAAAAGGTTTGGAAGACCCTAGTAGAAAAGACCTAGAAAGAAGAAATTTGAGTATTTCCGCTACATATGAACCTGGATCGGTTATGAAACCGTTTACTGTTTCGTCTGCTTTAGATATAGGAAAAATAATGCCGGAAAGTACATTTAATGACGAAGGTCCAGTCAAGTATTCTGATTATTATATTGATAATTGGAACGGTCAGCACCACGGTGTGCAAAATGTAATTCAACTTCTCCAGAAATCAAATAATATAGGAGCTGCGTGGGTGGGCCACTTGGTTGGTACGAAGGATTTGACCGACTATCTTAGAAGATTTGGGTTCGGAGAAAAAACTAATATAGAACTTGAAGGGGAAGATACCGGTTCTGTAAGAGATTATAAAACATTAACAGATATTGATTTGGCTAATATTTCATTCGGTCAGGGAATTTCCGCTACGCCATTACAGGTGTTGAATGGTTTTAATGTATTTATAAATGGAGGTGAATTGGTAGTTCCAAGGATAGTAGATAAAATAGTTGATGAAGGTAAAGAAATCGAAATACCAGTTAAAAGTGTTCGTAGAGTTATCTCAAAGAGAACTGCCGATACAATGGTTGAACTACTTGTTCTTGCTGTAGAAGGTGGAGAAGCAAAATTCTTCAATACGAAAAACTATAAAATAGGAGGTAAAACCGGCACAGCCCAGATTCCGTTTGGCGGTAAATACGATCCGCAGAAGACGAATGCAACTTTTGTTGGTTTTTTCGCCGGGACTCGTGATATTTCCATGATAGTCAGGTTAGAACAACCTACTAAAAGTATTTTTGCTGCTGAAACCGCTGTTCCTTTATGGATGAGTATTGCGGAAGAGTTGGCAAATTATTTTGGAATAACTCCGGATAAAGTACCACAATCTTTTTAATATGTTTTTAAGCTTTCCTACATAAACTGTTTGTAGATTTCCTATTTGTTTTTAATAGTTTTCAAATTAATGAATCTTCGTAAAAAAGGAAGTAAATATGAAATTATTGCAGTCGAATATTTTAAAAGATTAAATTACGGTTTGGTAGTTTTAAATTGGTGCTGCCGGTGGGGTGAAATAGATATAATTTTATCTTATAAAGACGAAATAGTGTTTGTCGAAGTTAAATTTAGAAATCACGATAACTTTGATATAAATGAAGTTTTCACTCTAAAAAAGAAAAATTCTCTGAAAAGATCGATTTTTATTTATTTAAAGGAAAATAATTTGTTTGAGAATAGATGGAGATTAGACCTTTTCTATATAACTTGTAGCGGATCAAATAAGAGTAGATTTATATTCAGACATTTCAAAAATATTTTATTGTAGCGTATTGTCTTGTGTAATTATGGAAGATGTGGTTTCTTTGGTCTCTTCAAATAAAGATTTTACGTGCTCGCGGAAATTAGAATAAGAGTTGTTAATTGGTGCTAAAACCCATGCCCCCCCATAGTCACTCATAGGAGGATTAAAAACATAATTTCCGTCCAAATATGTTGAATTATAAGTATATTTTTGGTTATCTTTTACTAAATCCCATAAATAATAGGCTACATCTAAATCCATGTTAGTCTCCACACCATGGTTTATTATTGTTGTGAAGGATTCTTTAATGTTGTCTATATTAAACAGGTTTCTGGGAGAAAATACGGATTTTACCGTTGCCTTTAATATTAAGTGCTGCCGTTTCATTCTCATCCAATCACTGCCTTCACCGTTATTTCCTTTTCTCGAACGGGAATATATTAATGCTCTATCCCCGCTCATCAATTCCGATCCTTTTGTAAAACTAACTGTCTGGTAGCCTTTGGTAGCATCTACCGGATACTGCGTGTCCGTGAAAGTTTTTTCCACATCGACTTCTACACCGCCTAAATTGTCGATTAACCATTTAAAATCCTGGAAGTCAGTTAAAATGTAATGATCGGGTTTAAGACTGGTAATTTCCTCTAAGGCTTTTTGCAGGCTTTCCCACCCCCTTTGAATATAAAGTGCATTTATCCTGCCTCCTTGAACCCACAAATCGCGGGGAATTGATATCAAAACTACTTTATTGACTTTAGGATTGATGGAAACAAGTACCATTGTATCCGTTCTGTATGCTGATTCAGCTTTACTTCTTCTGTCAATTCCCAAAAGAGCAATATTCAAGGACTTTTTTTCGGTTTTCATTAAAGACGCGAAGGGATTTAAGTTTTTACCGCTTTGTGAGGTTTCTTTTGTTAATAGAGTTTTAATTAATGGTCTGTTGAGTTGTTCGTATGCATTATTTCCTGTAATTATTGTTACTCCCGCCATAGAAAGAACTCCCACAACAACCAGAATAGCTAAAAAAGTTAATCTTTTTCTTTTTTGCGGGTATTGTTTGTTAAGAGGTTCACTAATAGTGAATGTCGGTGTTGATTCAACTGATTCAGTCATTATAAAAGGATAGTCGAAAAACGGAGGTTGAGTCAATGATTTATGCAGTTGACTTTACTCTATTCCAAATATAGTTATAATAAGGTTAATTACAACATAACCAAGGGAGGAGACAATGTTTCGTTCACTGTTTAAGAAGAAGAGGACTGTTTGCGAGGTCCGCGATTACCACGGCGAATGGACAAAGACAAAAAAAAGAAAAATTGTCGATGACAAGCTGTGGGCGCTATGGAAATGCGATGACTGCGGCTTCGAAATTTGGTTACCTGTCCAGAGTAAGGGCATTATTGAAGGATAAATACTTGCCCTTATAAGATTCCCTACCTACCCCGCCGAGTATTCTCTTTAATACACGGCAGCTGAAGGGTTAATACAGCTAATAAGGGGTGCACTTAAGTGGGTCAGTGATATTTGGCTTGTTTAAGAGAAGAAATAACCTATAAAAGGTGGTTACTTTCCCATAATTTAAACCCCTTGTGCTAGATAAAAAACTTTTGTACTATTAATTAGTAGCTATGAAAAGAAAAGTTCTCATTATAGAAGACGATATAGCCTTATATAACATGTATTCGACAGAGCTTTCATTAAGGGGATATGAAGTACTTAACGTATCTGACGGTTCTAAAGCGTTTGAAGAAGTTAAAAAAGCAAAACCCGACTTAATCCTATTGGACGTGATGCTTCCCCAAAGAAATGGCTTAGATATATTGGGCGATCTTAAATCAACAGAGGAAACAAAAGATATTAGAGTGGTAATGCTGACTAATTATGGAACAGATGAAAATATAAGTAAGGCAGTAGAACTTGGCGCCGAAGATTATATTTTGAAATATAATATAGTTCCATCCGAACTTAGTTCAAAAGTAAATGCTATTTTAGGCGACGAAAGCGATTCGGCAATCAAATTAGTCGGATAAGAACCATTAAATCGTCATGAACACATATAGAACTCTCTCCGAAGTATTACAAAAGCAAGATGTTTTTTTAGGTCCCGCTACCGTTAAATTAGTAATAAAGAACTTGAATATTAAAACTTCCACCAATAATGAAGTAGTCAAAATTTCAACTTCCGAAAAAGAAGTGCTGAAATCTTTGGTGGATATGTTTGTAGAATTAGCAGGTCCTATAGCTACTAAGCCTGTAGAGCAATTTATTCACTAATTAATTGCTATATAAATTAGCTCCCTTTATACTTAATTAATGATCAAGCTGCCCAATCAATATTTATTGTACGTTTTTATACTATTGGTTGTGTTTCTAGTTGCTTTAGTCATTATAAATATCTTTAGGGGAAAAAAGCTTAAAAAACTATCAAATGAATTACTTTCAAATAAACGACAATTAAACAGCAAATTATTCGAATTGGAAGTAATTAATAATCTGGCGCAAAAAGGTTACTCTATTAATGTAAAAGAAGTTTTAGATACTTTTATAAATAGGTTGGATAATCAGAATCATCTTAAATACTGTGTTGCTTCATATATATTATTGGAAAACGGTAAAGCTATTTTTAGGGCGCATCTGAAAGAAGGCGTTTCTAAAGAATATATAAATGACATTAAAAATAAAATGATTGATAGTATAAAGTTAGTATCTCAGGAAGCTATGACTGCCAGAAGTTTAGAAGAAAATTTAACAGGAGCAAGTGTCAATAACATAAGCAAGTTATCAGCAGTTTCATATTTTAATGTTCCTCTGGCGGTATCTAATGAATATTTCGGTGTGCTTACTTTAAGCGGATCTAGTTTTAAATCATTTGGAGATGAAGATATTAAACTTGTATACGAGATTTTTAATAATGCTATGAAAGCAATTACAAATTTGGGCGATTTGATAGGTCATGAAAAGGGAAAGCTGCAGGTTATGGTAGATAGCATGTATGACGGAGTGATAATGATTGATAAAAATTTCAGAGTTTTAGTTGTTAATCCTGCAAGCTACAAACTAATGGGCATGGAGCAGAATCTGAATTTAAATATTTTTGACGTTTTCGATTATTTCTCCGGAACTTTTTCGTTAGAAGAGAAGTTAGCAAAGGTATTTGCTACTGGAAAAATTGAATCTGTATCTGAACTGAAAATTGGAGATAAATATTACGAAATTGTCGTCATTCCGGTTAAGGCTAATGAGGAGATAATAGGCGGGGGCATATTAATTCATGACCAGTCGGAAGAAATGGAGTTGCGAAAATTAAGACAGGATTTTACAGCAATGATGGTACATGAATTAAGGTCTCCGTTAACAGTTATTAAGGGAACATCGGATTTATTGATTAAAGAATACAAGAATTTGAATTCTGATCAGGTGAATACTTTTATAATTCAAATTAAAGATTCGGCAATTGCATTGTTGGGAATTGTGAACGAGCTCCTGGACGAGTCTAAAATCAAAGCCGGAAAAATAGAGTTGTTTAAGAAGCAGGGTGATATAAACCAACTCATTAATGATGAGTTTAATTATTATTATAATTTGGCGCGTGATAAAGGAATAAATTTTTCATTTGATCTTGATTTGTCAATACAAAAATTCTACTTTGATGAGCAAAAAATAAAGCAGGTCTTAAATAATCTGCTTTCTAATGCAATAAAATTCACGGAACCCGGTGGAGAAATAGTAATAGTTTCCAAAAACTACAGTAGTTATATTGGAATTTCGGTTAATGATAGCGGAAAGGGTGTTCCCGATGATGTGAAGGAATTACTGTTTCAAAAATTCGTGCAAGCTCGAGAATCAGACAAGTCAAATGAGCAGGGTACAGGCTTGGGTTTGGTAATATGCAAAGGTATAGTAGAAGCGCACGGCGGGAGAATTTGGATTGAAGATAATGTACCTAAAGGAGCCAAGTTTATATTTACAATACCGACGGTATAAATGATAAAAGAATCTATTTTTAGAATATATGATATACGGGGAGTTTATCCCTCGGAATTGAACGAGGATGTTGCTTATGAAATTGGACTTGGATTAGGAACATT
>Ga0154771_144_pt3 | contig 18539 bp, 19 predicted proteins | sample Rifle2008BG16ft_FD_105779 | JGI IMG/M metagenome (GOLD analysis project Ga0154771, IMG submission 105779) | candidate division WWE3 bacterium RBG_16_37_10
CTTATTGGATAAAATACTCCATGTCTTACTCGGCGATGAATGTGACATTCAAGGCTGTTAATACACAGTATCAAGTGTTAAAGGGTGACAACTATTATTTTATTACGGCAGGAAGTACGGCAGATGAGTTTGATTCTGTAGAAAGAGATTTTGTTAAATCTGTTTCATCATTTGTATTTGAGGATTACTAGTTATTGAAAAATCGCACTCACTAGTAATTATTCATTAGACTAGACGGGGTAACAGACAGATGAATGAAACTATCAACATTCCCTTTATTGTTTTCCTTAAATAAGACACTTTATTCCACCCGCTAATGTATTGTAATGGCAGAGTGACAACTGAAGTCAAAATAAAACTTGCTAATGTACCTCCAAAACCCTCGGCCAAGTAATCTGAAAACCCGGGGTTAGTAACTGCGTGTGTATCTATATTTGTTGTACTGAAGACATAAACAAGTATTATATAAGATACTAATAAGAGACCCCAGTATATTTTATTCATAAGATAATAATAGCATTAGCGTGGGTTTACTTTGAATGGTCACCTCTATTATACGGTTTGTGTTCTTTAACGAGTTTTTCCAGTTGTCCCATTGATGCCGAAAATATACACCTATCACACTTCTTGGTTAAAGAACCGTTTACCGCCCTTTGTAGCTCCTTTGATGTAGTTTCTTTGTATGAGATGGTTGGGTTTTCATCTGGTTCGTCCATAATTAAGCAGATATTCGAAGTAAGGGGAACTACTTTTAATGCCCCTTGTGTAAGTAGACCTACACCCCAAAATGGGTCAGGCTTCTCTGTTGTGATTAATAAAAATGGATTGTCAGATGCTATAAAGGCGTGTTTCTGTTCCGAAAAGAATACTCTCCAATTGAGCATATTAAAGACCGGCGTGATGTCCATACTTAACTGTAGCATCTGCTTTATCCAGTAGCTGTTTGGAATATCAACTTTGATTTCGCTCCGTTTCTCATTTACTCCGAAATCAATTAAGTCTTCCAACTTTTCATCAGAGATACCTTTTCCGAATTTTTTTTCGTAAAATTCGCGGAATTTCTCCTTGGGAGTGGTTGCCAATTCCATTCTCATGGTCTCCTTGTAGAGCTGTTCTGTGCCTTTGTTCATGTATTTCTTCGAGGTAGGTGTTCTTAAGTATAGTAAAGAAAGAAAAACCGAAAAGTATTCCTTATCCTCCGGGGTTAGTATCTCTTTATTTTCAATTTTATTAAGTATTTTACCTGCAGAAGATTCAAACTGACCAAACACATCCTCCAAGTTTTTCCTTTCGCCCCCAATATCGGTATATGTGTAGAAATTATTTTCGTGCCCAATTTCATTGATTGATTGGTCTTTTCTAAATTCTCCATTTTTTCCTTTTTTCCTATCGTAAACATTTAGAGTCTCATCATTTTGTGAGAACTTTCTTAAGTAGAACCGAGGAATGTAGTGTTGTTTTTTTGTAAACTTCTGATTCTCGTCGGGCATATGATTTAGTGAACTTTATAGCGATTTTAACAGTAATAACGACACATTAGAAGACTATCTTCGGTATAATTACGGTATAACATATGGCAAGACCTACTATTGTAAAAACTGAATATGTAAAGAAATTAGAGACGGCTTTTAATAATGGAGCGAATGTTTCCGAAGCCTGTAGTTATGCGGGTATTTCCCGTCAGGTATTCTACAATCACCTCAAAGGGTCAGCAGAGTTTTTTGACAAAATGCAGACCGCTGTTTATTCCCCTAAATTGAAAGCTTTGAAGATAATTATGCAGTCAATAAATAAGGGAGATGTGAGTACAGCCAAGTGGTTACTAGAAAAACGATATGGTTTTATACAGGAGGATTTAGGTAAAGAGTTAAGCGAGGGCATTGTAGAGCGTTATACAACTATCGATGCCATAAAAGAAGCGCTAAATTATGTAAAAGGGATGCATAACAAGGGTGAAAAATCAGATGAACAAATCAAGGTGTAATAAAGTAATATAAAGTGCGTATAAGTACTGATTTAGCCCGTCATTACAACATAAACCGTTTGACACCCGTGTCTTAAAGTTGTACTATTTTAATGTAGAAAGTTAATTTCTACCAGTTAAATATAAAAATTAAATAATTTAGAGATACCTAATTTGCGTGGGCGCAACGGGTATCTCTTTTTTTGTTTTTATGAATGATTATATAAATATTGAAATTGAATATCGTGTCAAAGACCTTTATGAAGCGTCTTTTTTATACGCCTCTGGCATTAACCTTTTAAGACTCGAAAGAGATAAGGCAAATTACTATTTTATTTTTTCAGATAGACACCAATGTGAAAAGCTCCGAGACCTGTATTGGTCATACAACGCCAGCATTAACGCCAAAAAACTGGTGGATAGTATTAAAAGTTTGAAAGAAAGGTTGTTCTCCAACGAGAGGTAATGGCATGTTGCCGGATAAAGCAATAAAGGAATATCAAAAGCTCCACTTTAAGCATTTCAAACGGGAGATACCTTTGGAGGAAGCAACCTGCCAAGCAAATGAATTAGTAGATTTTTTGTGGTCTCTTTTACCAAAAAGGACAGATGCATATGAAGATGAAAAAAATAATAAGTCCATTAAGAAAAACTAAATTAGAAAACAGATTTCACGGTTTTCACCGCCACTTTAAGAATAGGTTTGAACTTATAAAAAGCGGCGTATTAACTAATTCAGAATATATTTTATGGGACTTGTGTTATTCAGCGTTAGTTGATTGGGATAACCGCCATTTAACTTATGAAACTTTTGATTTTACCAATGCGGAGATTGCCACAGCTCTTTCGTGGGATGAAACAACAGTTAGTAAGAACATGGCATCTCTTATCGAAAAAGGGTTTATATCTCGTTGTGATGGAAGATGCAAGAAAGTTACTAATTGGGATTACACAAATTACTTGTTATACCAAGATGAGGTTAAAAATATTCCTATTAAAATCCTAAATCATGATATTTCTCATGAACAAAATGAAAAGTCTCCTTCAAAAGATGAAAATAATATCGATATAGATGAAATTATTCATGAAATGGATAAAGATGAATACCTCAAATCCCTTGTTGATAAAGGATTAACACCTAATGCAATACCACCGTAAAGTTTAAGGTTCTTTTAAGGTTAGTTTCTGTTTAATTTATTTAGTATCTAATAAAGGGATACAATGATAGAAAGGATTTATATGAATGAAGAATTGAAATTAAAAGCCATCAATTACACGAGAAAATCATCTGAACCAGATGATAAGCAAGTATTGTCTTTGCCTTCGCAAGTTAGTGAGTTACAGGATTTAGTCGCAAGGCGTGGGCTAAAAATTGTAGATACCTACCAAGAGGCGAAAAGCGCAAAGAAGCCGGACAACAGACCGTTATTCAACGAAATGTTAGAAAGGATTTCGCGAGGAGAGGCTAACTGTATTGTAGTCTGGCATCCCGATAGATTGTCCCGTAATCCAGTGGATGCAGGAAGAATTGTATACCTTATGGATTTAGGAAAGTTGCTTCAAATAGTCACTCCTTCACAAGTGTTTACTAACACACCGATGGATAAATTCATGGTTCAACTTCAAATGTTACAGGCGAAGTTGGAAAACGATAATAAAGGGGTAAATGTAAAGCGCGGTCTTAAAGCCAAATTAGAAAAGGGTGATTATCCTTTTGTTGCAAGACAGGGATATCTAAATACACCGTGGCTGGAGAAAGGAGAGAAGAAAATTATTGTCGACAAGAAACGCTTTAAGATGGTTCGAGAGATGTGGAATCTCCTTCTTACTGGTTGTTATACCGTGCCTGAAATTCTGCATATCGTTAATGAGGATTGGGGGTATAAGACATTTACGAGAAAGAAAATTGGTGGGACGCCTTTATCAAGAAGTGCGCTATACGACTTATTTACCAATCCGTTTTATTACGGCTGGTATAAGGTTAAAGGCATTTGGTATAAGGGGAATCACGAGCCGATGTTAAGCAAAGAGGAGTTCGATAAAGCACAGGCAATATTAAGGCGTTTTGATGCACCAAGACCAAAAACATTTGAGCACTCCTTTGCAGGTTTAGTTAGATGTGATTGTGGCTGTGCCGTCACCGAAACTCAAAAAGAAAAGTATTATCCTACAACTAAAAATACAAGGATATATCACTACTTACACTGTACAAGACGAAAGAAAGAGTGTGAGTGTAAACAACCACCTATACCACTTCAAGACTTTGAGGAACAGATATACAGGATTTTGGGGGAAATAGAAATTCCCCCAGACTTCAAAGATTGGGCGATTAAGTACTTAAAGGAAAGAGCTGAACAGGAGCGAGGAAATATAATGTCGCTACTTAAAAGTCAGCATGGAAACTATTACGACACAGAAGAAAGGTTACAGAAGCTTCTGCAAATGCGTTTAGGTGGGGAGCTGACATCAGATGAGTATGTTGAGGAAAAAGCTAAACTTGTGACTTCCAGAGACGATATAAAGGGAAAGATAAAGAATGTAGAGGCAACAGCAGATAGATTTATGTCCGATATGGAAGAGACATTTAATTTTGCTTGTACTGCAAGGGAGAGGTTTGAAAATGGTCAACCGTTTGAGAAGAAGGAGATACTTTCAAAGATGGGTGAGAACTTCATATTAAAGGATGAGAAACTGCATCTTGACCTTAAAAAATCACTGTTACAGTTTAAGAAGAGTAAAAGTTTGGTAGTAAGTACAATCCCTGCGTTAGAACCAGCAGATTTGCAGGGTATATCAACAGAAGTTGCCAGTCTTGCGACTGCCAATCCTATATGGCTCCGGCGGCAGGACTCGAACCTGCAACCTTCTCCTTAACAGGGAGCCGCGCTACCATTGCGCTACGCCGGATCATTAGCCACAAAATCCTATCATATTATAAGGTTAAAGTTCAATTGTGAATCAAATAAAAGCGGGAGAATAAATATCTGTGATTTAAAATTGAATAATTTCTAAAAGAAAATGAAACCTTAACCGAAACTACTTCTCAACCTTTTTCAATCCAGGCTGTGCTTTGTAATCTCCGCCAATTCTAACCAGCACGTATCCGGCAATCAGCAAACCGAGCATAAACTGCCAGTACGGCAGCGGGAACTTTAAATTAAAAATGCTCAATACGGTGTCCATTATAAATGGCGCGGTAAACGTGTGAATAATAATCTGCAAAAGTTTAAAATATGGCAGATTTATTTCATACACCATTGTTGCGGCTTTCAGAGCCAACGCCATCGCGAAAAACACCAAAAACTTCGTTACACTGTTTATTACCAGTGATCCCCCTACTCCTATTAAAAACAAAATTAAAGGTAGAGCGTTTGCATATTCGCCTAGTCTTTTCATAGATTCCTCCAGTTTTTCACGCGTGAATTCTCCGTTTGGTAAATCTTTTAGAGGTTGGACATCAATCTGTCCGCTAGCGTTTCTGGCCAAAATGTTTGTTTCATTTATTAGAATTAAAGTATTATATTTATCCAAATCTTCGATAGTCCCTTTTGGGTCCAGTACTACAAGGTTTTCCAATTCTGTATTGCTGTCTAACCCCAGTGAGGCGTTGGTTTCGGAAGTTTTTTCCTTGCTCTGTGGGAATTTTATTATTACCGGCTCTTCCCTGTTCAATTTTATTTTTCCGTCTTCAACATTTATTACCAAATCCTGAGGGTAAACTTCCAAAACGGTTTCTGTGATATTTTTTACGTCCTTTTGTATAGTTGGTGCAACTTTAACAGACATGACAGCGGAGCCAACGACGGACAAAATCAGCGTAAGGGTCAGAAAATACTTTATGGATAAATTCATATTTGTAGTGATTATGTCTTTATAATAGATAGGAGAAGTTAAGCTTTTATAAAAAATATAATATAGGGCTTTTAATCTTTGAATCACCTTGGGAGTATATCATATTAACGCGTAAGTTAGTCATTTATTGGTATTTACTGCAATGTTATAATTGATGCGTGATATATAAGAGAGCAATCACAATTTTTCTTTTTTTAGTTTTAAGTTTTGTTTTTTCGGCTAAAGTTCACGCACAATCCATAAATTTACTGGAATATGTTGCAGGTGCGGATTTTGTAGAACATGATTTAAGCACCGGAGAGCATGTAAGTTTCACTGGAGATGGTTCTTGTCCGGGCGGGTTGACTCCTGTCAGGCAGTATAAAAATAATAACTACGAGCAATTTTGTATGGGTTCGGCGGGAGTTCATAGACAGGAAGATACCAGCTGGGCTCCGTTACCCGGTTTTCAGGATGCTATTTGTACTAACAACAAGATTGCAGCCTATACTTTGGTTCCCGGGTGCAACCCAAATTATTCGGACGGACAGGCAATAACCGGAGACGGTGCGTGGTGGGCACCTGCGAGTACTACAGTAGGTACCCGCTGGTACGCTCCGGCACATACCATTGTCCCAATAGTTGATACTGAATTTTCTGGGGGAAGCAAGAATTACTGTACTTTGGGTAATCTTGGCGGGTATCCCGCTTGTATAGGTGACGGTGCCAACGTGGGAGTTATTGCTCAATACTATCCTCCTTATACTTATAAGTTTTGTACCGGAGCAAAAAACACTGCCGAAATGATACGTATTTCGGGTGAAGGTTCGGCCGCGGGGGCAGACGATGGATTTTTCTACATGAAAGGGTATGGTTTGGTAGGTTTTGAAGCCGCAGGATTTCAGGCCGGATTTATGGATCCGTCTCAAGGTACTATGACTGCAGAAGCGTGTTCCAATCCTGAAAGATCAATATATCCACCCGATGAATGCGAATTGGATTATGAAGAATATATTAATGATGAAAGCAAAAGAGTAATTATAAAAGGAACAATAAAATCAGATAGAAAGGTAACTACATCTGGCGGAGCTATGGAAACCAATAAGAATGTAAATGGAGCAGTAGTAAAAGCTTTTGCGGGCAGCTGGGATTTTAATTTTGGTAAATTGAATAATGGCCAGATTTGCGATAATACTAAATGCGTCAACCCATCGAGAGTTGACGGTATGTGTGCTGTTTCCGGGAGAACCCGGGATTATAGCGATGGAGATGAATTTGATTGCGAACTTATAGAAGATGATTGTGATCCTTTAAAAGAAAGAGGCGGGTGCAACGGAAAGTTTACTCTTCAAACTTATAAATCTAAGCATAATTTTAATAATGCAAACTATCTGGTATTTTATTGCGGCAGCGAATTAAAGATGGTTTTATCCGTAGGCTTAGGAGGAATAACGGAGAAAGATCCGGAGACGGGAAGCCCGGTAATTAATATTCCGGTGTCTTTGGATTGTGATGCTGAAAACTCTCCTGTTGATCCTATAGAGTGTGTTGATTACATTGCAAGAAACAGTAATTTGATTTGTCAGGATGCCTCCGGTTATGATGGGGGACCAAATGCTGTAGGCGGTGATTTCCTGGGTAAAACCATAATAAAAGATGAAGACAATTCGTACGCTGGAACAAAGTTTCAGGATTTTGATACCTGTCCTCCCGGATATATTGAGGATCCGCCAGGTACTTGTAAAGTACCAACTGGAGCTAATCCGGTAGATTTATTTCCTCAAGGAGATGCACAAGGAGCTAGAATAGAAACAGAAGTCTGGCAAAAACTACGCAATGAAGCTTCTGATATTGCTTCAATTCCGAATACTTCTGATAAGCTTTTGGCTGGAAACCCCTGGTGCGATATGACTGTGCCGGCGCCATACTCCGAAGCATTAGATAACGCTATACCTCCTTGCGATAACATTTGCAAAGGTAATTATCCTATTTCAGATCCTAACTACAGTTTGTCCGTAAACCAGAGAATGTGCGGGGGCGTTGTTAGTAACATGTTCACGCCCTACGAATGGGAAGACCAATGTAATTCTTCCGTAGTTTCACCTTCCACCACTCCTGTTTGTTGTTTAGATGAGTCCTCGGACGGTACTGATTGTCCGGCAGATAAGATAGTTTATTTTGATGAAGTTCAGCCCCCGACACAGGAAGGGTTAGCCAACAAAGATGCATACAGACTGCCAGTTGAGTGTTTTCCTTATCAAATGTGCTTTAACACCAACAGGGTGCATTCCCAAAATAAACTCGCGCACAAAGACATAACAGATATTGCGGTTGAACTGGTGGGGCCGAGTGAAGCGCAGAAACAGCAACCTCATACGAACAGTGACGAAAAACCTTTCCAAAGTGTAAATTTGACTACTACTCCTGTCGGTTCATATGAAACGTACGGGAAATACAAAGGGCAGGCCAATCTAAGTCCTGTACATGGTGTGGTTGAAAGGTCGCGTGCTGCGTTGTTCAGCACTCCTTACAGTAATTTCGGAGTTGATTATGACGAAAACGGGGAAATTATTAACAGTCCGGACGCTGATTTCCCAAGGCTTGGCGCACGTGGTATTTATGTAATTTCCGCTAACGGTATAATTCCTTCTAACTGTGTTTATAATTATTATGACACAGGCTATTCAGAAGTTAATAATACTTTTAATAGAAGTTCGGACTGTGAATGGTGTGCGGGTGGTGAGTACTTAAGCGATTTATACAAGGGCGAGCAAAGCGATGCTTCTGAATTTAAAACAAAAGGTGTAGATGAAACCATTTTTGACGTACTAGGTAGACTATTAAACTTTATAGCCAACTTTTTGGGATTGAATTATACAAACTGGGATGCGAATAAAGCTTCAGGTGCCTGCACTATTAATGGAGGTGAATCTTGCGTGCTTTCAGGCGAAGGATCTTGTGTGGATATTGATTGCGGTCCTTATTGTGAAGCCCAAGCTGACGATGATCCAGCTAATGATATAGCTAATCCGGGTGATTGTTGTTCATATACGAACAGACAGGAAAGTTATGCCAGTGCCTCCGTTCCTGCTTGCGGTAGTATAGAATATCCTATTGAAATCCAATATAACTTTGAGGCGTTTAATAAAGCCAGCGAAATAGGGTATGCGGGTACTAATTTTTACGCGCAGTTCAGGCCGCCGTATCAAAATGATTACAATGTGGGGCAGATATATACTTATGATTGTATGTCCGAGAAAGAAAAAGATCCCGATAAAGGAAGGTGTTTCGGTATGGACATTGGCCGCGGCGGACCTTCATTAGGAGAATGGTACATGGATCAAAATGGTGCTTCTTTTGGCGACTGGTCCTTCTAACCCCTTTTTGACAAACAACTTCATATAGACTACCATCAATACGTGCATAATAAAGTACAGACTGACGTGAAATGTTCTAATTGTTTTAAATCTCTTGGCATTCCTTCCAGAATGGAAATATATACTTATTTGTTTAATTCCGGTCCGGCGAATGTTTCGGAAATTGTTGATTTAGTTAATCTAAAGCAGCCGACAGTTTCGTATCACTTAAGAGAAATGGAAGATGCCGGCATTGTAAAAGGTCAAAAGAAAGGAAAGGAAGTTTTTTATTCTTTAACAAAAATGTGCAAGCATAAAGATGTTCCGTGCGTTTTTAGTGAAGTGGACTTTAAAAGATATGCTTAAGGTTAATGATCTAAAGGTTAGTATTGAAGGGAATCGGATACTCAACGGAATAAACCTTGAGATTAAAACCGGAGAAATTCACGCGTTAATGGGCCACAACGGGTCGGGAAAAAGCACACTGGCGCAGGTTTTAATGGGGCACCCCGGCTATAAAGTGGAGGAAGGCACAGTTTTTTTTGAAAATCAGAATTTGCTCGAATTAGAGCCGGACCAAAGAGCGAATCTGGGTTTGTTTTTATCTTTTCAGTACCCCAGTGAAATCGGCGGAGTAAATATTTCCAACTACCTTCGCATGCTTTACAACAAAAGACACAACGAGAAGCTTTCGCCGGTTGCGTTTAGAAAAGTTTTAAAAGAAAAAATGGAACTTTTAAAGATGAGTGGGGATTTAATGAACAGGTATTTGAACGAAGGCTTTTCGGGAGGGGAGAAGAAGAGGATGGAAATGCTGCAGATGCTTGTTTTAGAACCTAAGCTCGCGGTGCTGGACGAAACCGACAGCGGTCTGGATATAGATGCTCTGAAAATAGTTACTAAAGCTATTGAGTATTTGCATAAAGAGAAAAGTATGTCCGTGTTTTTGATAACACATTATTCCCGGGTGCTAAAATACCTGGAGCCCGATACGGTTCATGTAATGAAAGACGGTCAAATAGTAAAATCGGGAGGAAAAGATCTGGCCCATCAAATAGAAGAACATGGATACGACTATATTTTAGATTCGAACAATGGTTTTTGAATATAAGATAATTGAGGAGAGGAGTAATGTGAACGATCCGCAGTAGTAGAGGATGTGCTTTTGATACAGGGAGATTAAATTAAGCAATATAAAATAGTATAAATTTCAGGAAGATACCAAAAAATGAGCAAAGATAAACACGACCCAAAACAGAATATAAAAAAGAAATCAAAAGTACTGGTGAACGATAATTATGAAACCAAGTACGGCTTCCACATGCCCGAAAATTACGTTTACAAAGCTCAAAAAGGGTTGAGTGAGGAAGTTGTAAAGCAAATATCATCCATAAAAGAAGAACCAAAATTGATGACTGAATTCAGACTTAATGCATATAAAACATTTTTAGAAAAACCTCTGCCAATGTGGGGGGCCGATTTAACAAAAATAAATTTTGACAATATCTATTATTATTTAAAGCCTCTTCAATCGGAAAAGAAAACATGGAGCGACGTTCCCGAGGAAATGAAGGAAACCTTTGAAAGACTTGGTGTTCCTCAGGCGGAAAGAGAGTTTTTATCTGGAATAAAAGCTCAATATGATTCGGAAGTTATTTACGGATCTTTGAGAAAAGAGCTGCAAGATGACGGTGTGATATTTATGGGAACCGATGAAGCATTAAAGAAATATCCACACTTTTTTGAAGAATATTTCGGGAAAATTATTCCGCCAAACGATAACAAGTTCGCGGCTTTGAACAGCGCGGTCTGGTCGGGCGGGTCTTTTGTTTACATTCCTAAAGGTGTGACGGTTACAAGACCTTTGCAAGCCTATTTTAGAATTAACGCTCAAAATATGGGACAGTTTGAAAGGACTTTAATTATCGCCGATGAGGGTAGTTACGGACATTATGTCGAGGGGTGCACAGCTCCCGTATTTTCGTCGGATTCATTACATGCCGCTGTAGTGGAGGTGATTGTTAAAAAAGGCGCGAGGTTTAGGTATACAACAATACAGAACTGGTCCCAAAATGTTTACAATTTGGTTACTAAGCGGGCGAGGGTAGAAAGCGACGCTATTATGGAATGGATCGACGGGAATTTAGGCTCTACTGTCACAATGAAGTTTCCGTCATGCTATTTGGTTGGCGAACGCGCCCACGGTGAGGTTTTATCAATAGCATACGCGGGTAACAAAAATCAGCACCAGGACGCTGGGGCAAAAATGATTCATATTGCCCCCAATACTTCTTCTATAATTGTTTCCAAATCCGTTAGTGTGCATGGCGGAAGGACGAGCTACAGAGGAATGGTAAGTGTTACACCTTCAGCGAAAAATGCCAAAAGCAGGGTTGAATGCGACGCCCTCATTTTGGATTCAGAATCCAGATCTGATACTTACCCCACAATGAAAATTAATGAATCTTCTGCGAATATTGAACACGAAGCAACTGTGAGCAAAGTAGGTGAAGAAAAACTGTTTTATTTAATGAGCCGCGGATTGACCGAAGCTGAAGCCATGAGTCTGATAATTTCGGGATTTATTGAGCCTATTGTAAAAGAACTTCCGATGGAATACGCTGTTGAACTAAACAGGCTGATCGAACTGGAAATGGAAGGTTCAGTTGGGTAATTATTTAGCTAACACCAAGCTTTTGCTTTCATAAATATGAAAACTGTTTTGTTGACTCCCAAAAGTGATCAGATTGTAAAAGTACTTGAAGATACTCAATTTGTAGTGGCTCTTTCCGGATTGAAAAACCAAGATACCGACGCAAATCCGGACATAGTGTTTTCTTTTGAAAAAGAAGGAGTTTCCGCGGAAATTTTAGGACTGTTTTGTTTAAAACCTGATAGCAGATTAAAATTGACCACTACTGCTTTGCATAAATTACCGCATACCTCCTGTATAACGAAAATAAAAGGAGTTTTGTACAGTAACACCGAAGCTTCTTATACAGGAAAAATAATAATTAAAAAAGATGCACAGAATACGTCTTCTTTTTTGGAAAACAGCACTCTGGTTCTTGGTGACAATACTAAAAATACTTCCCAGCCGGTTCTGGAAATAGATGCAGATGATGTAAAAGCTTCGCACGGGTCTACAACAGGAAGAATAAGCGAGGAGCAGATATATTATTTGATGAGTAGGGGTATTTCCCGTGACGAGTCCGTGAAAATGATAGTGGAAGGCTATTTTGAAAAGGAGTTATCAACTATTTCGGATCCTAAAATTCGGGAACAAATACGAAATAATATTATATAATTTATTTAAATTATGGGTGCATATATTAGACGTCTTAGCTTGGACGAAAAGAATTTTTATATAGGATTCAGTACCGTAACAGATGCTTATTTCACTAAACCCTATGTAGATATAAATCAGTTAGTTGCTGAAACACTGGATAGAAACGGCAAAAATGTGTTTTATGGTCCGGTTAAACCGGAAGAAGTAGAGGAGACTGTTTATTTTAATACGAAGGATATTGAAGATTTGAAAAAAGTTATAGCTCAGCTGGAAGGAGGGAATATATCATTAACAAACAATGAGAAACAATTAATTGGAAACATAGTGAGTTTCATCTCAAATGTTTTGGATTATTATTCAGAAGGATATCCTCAGGAGCTGGAAAAAACAATAAATGCGTCGTCTTCTATATTAGGATTTGGTTCAGACTATGGGACACCGGATGATGCGTTATCTGTAGCATTGGATTCAGTGTTAAGTGCTAAAGATCCCGAAAGAAAAGAAGCAATTTTGGTTGGTCGTTTCTTGCATAAACTTTTAGATATTCAAGGTTTTTATAAAACTCCTCCTGCTACTATTATAAGTTTGTTAGATAATATGAAAGTATCATGATAATTGATATAAACAAGATAAAAAATGACTTCCCGATTTTGAGACGCGAAATTAATGGGAAGAAGCTGGTGTATCTGGACAATGCCGCCACTTCTCAAAAACCTGTTCAGGTTATAAACGCGATCAAAGATTATTACGAAAACCACAATGCAAATATACATAGAGGTGCGCATACTTTAGGAGATGAGGCTACAGCGTTGTATGAAAGATCTCGCGGGACTGTTGCAAAATTTATTGGAGCCGATAAATCCGAGGAAGTGATTTTTACAAAAAATACTACGGATTCTTTGAATATGGTTGCTTACGGCTGGGGGCAGAAGAGTATAAATAAAGGAGACAAGATTTTAGTTTTAATATCGGAGCATAACAGTAGTTTTCTTCCCTGGCAGAGGATAGCTCAGCAGAAAGGCGCCGAGATTGTGCCTTTATACCCTGATGTACATGGTAAGCTTGACGCGGAGAAAGTGTTACAAAAAATAGATGAAAGAGTTAAGGTTGTAGTTTTAGCTCACGCCTCAAATGTATTGGGGACAATCTTTCCGGTTAAGGAAATTTCTAAAATTGCGCACGAGTCAGGAGCTATTGTAGTGGTCGATGGTGCGCAGGCCGTTCCAAATATTAAAGTAAACGTCCAAAGTTTGGGGTGTGATTTTTACGCGTTTTCCGGCCATAAGATGTTAGGACCAATGGGAATAGGCGTTTTGTGGGGAAAGTATAATTTATTGGAAAATCTCGAACCATTTGAGCTTGGGGGAGGATCGGTATTGTCGGTTAGTTTGAAAAGTAGGGAATTGATTAATATTCCGGATAGATTTGAAGCAGGTACTCCGAATGTAGCAGACGCAGTTGGCCTTATGGCCGCCATAGAATATATAAATTATCTGGGTATTGAAAATATCCGGCAACATGAAGTTAAATTAAATACTTATGTTTTGAAAAAACTTTCGGAGGTTCCAGGCTTGAAAATATTGGGATCATTAAATCCCGAAGACAGAACAGGATTAGTTTCATTTACTTTGGAAAATATACATCCGCATGACCTGGCTTCGATATTGAATTCGGAGGGAGTGGCGGTTCGATCAGGAATGCAATGCGCAATGCTTTTGCATAACAATTTAGAATTATCCTCTTCTACGAGAGCAAGTTATTATATCTACAATAATGAGGATGACATAGATGTTTTGGTAAAGGGGATTTATAAAGCCGTTAAATTATTGGTCGGATTTGAACCTTAACATCACAGAGCTACTTCAAATATTTTGCTGCCGTCCAGAACGAATAACTTTTCTTCTTTTGGATCCACTGAAATATCTTTGATAGTCTGCCAGTGATCCGAGTTAATGTGTTTTAGCTGTTTTATAAGTTCACCGTTTTCATTTATTATAATAATTCTCTTATTTTCCGAATCGGCTATATAAAAGTTGTTAAAATTGTAATAAGCTACAACTTTAACTGCTTGATTGACCGGGGTGTCTAAACCTGTTATTTCAAAATCGTCTTTAAGGCCTTTTGTGTATTTGACTACTTTACTATCCCCTGTAATTACATAGATACTAACAGCGACAGAAATAGACTTTGCATCGGAAAAGTCTTGATTCTGTGCCCATAAACTTGACGTCAACTCATTTTTCTCCTTTGTATATTTAACTATTTTCCCGTCTTCCAGGGAATAAATGAAATCTAGATATGTTGCAGTTTTATTTAAACCAGCTTTGCTGTAGGATTCCAAAACTTTATCTATTATTACACTGTAAACTTTGTAGCCTTCATTATCGCTGAAACTTAAGTTGCCATCGTCGTATGAAAGAGAACTGATTTCGGTAAACGATGTGTTGTTTTGCTCATATTTTGGGGTTTTTATTGACGAAACGTATATTTTGCCGGTGCTGTTGTCGGACACTACAACATTTTCATCTAACACCACGATTTCTGAAGTTTCGACTGATGGATCAGTTATTTTTATATCGTATATAGGTGAGTTTTTCACTCTGGTTGTTTTGGTTTCGGAATCTTTTGAAGTGTCCTCTTCAGGAGGTGTTTCTGTTTGTTGGGTTTCTTCCTGTGGTAGTTGTGTGGATTCTCCCATTACATTTGAATCATTAGAGGTTGGTTCGTCGTTTTTGCCCGATAAAGTTGTGAAGATAGAAGTCATCATCAGCAATATAATAGACCCGACAAAAAATTTAAATTTCTGTTTCTTAAGAAAATTTAATATTCCGGCTTTGTTTATTTTTAATAGTTTAGGACTACTCTTTTTCTTTTTTGCCTTTTCATCATAAAATTTTATAGTTTCTTTTTCTGAAAATGATACTTCTTCAGAAAATTTAAGTATTAAGCTCGATGCGTCGGGAGGGAGGTCGGCGCTAAGCAGAGGTTGGGTTAAGAATTTCTCCGGCGGAACTAATTCGGCGAACTTTTGTGTGCAAAGCGCAACAACGTCGTCTTCTTTTATAAAACCGGAAGCGGCTGAAAAGTTTCCTTCTTTTAAAGTTTCTATAGTTTTGGGATAACCGTCTCTTATCAAATAAACCTTGCCTTCTCCGTATTGTACGATGTAAATTACATTTCCCCACAAAACAATTGTCAGTATGTCTATACTAATGTCTTTTCTAGCTCCTCCGTACAGTGATTTGATTTGCTCCGAGGGCAGACTCAAAATTTTTTCGGTAATATCCGATAAAGCTTTTTCAATTGATTGTATTGGTGATATGTTTTCGGACTGGTAATAGGTTTCATTTAAGATGTCAGTAATGATTTTGGTTATTAGTTTTGAGTCGTTCGGGATTTCACTTTTAATACAGAACGTCGCAAATACAGAGCCTTTTCTTGTTTTTAAATCAGCACTTTCGGGAATTACAACTATATTGTCGCTAACAACATTTGTGGAACTTTCAATGCTAGGTTTTATATTTTGGATTTTGGCAGTAAATCTCTTGTTCATAATATTAAAAATGAAAGTATCGTAAATCCGGCAGCGAAAAGAAAGTGGATCCATGCTACAGTACCGAAAACAATACTGGCTTCTGTGTGAAAGCTGTGGGTCATTAGTTTAACCTGCCTGGTAATTAAAAAAGCGAAAACACAATAAATGATTTGAATAATAACTATTAAAAATGCTATTACTTTTATAAATCCGTCTAATGTAAATAATTGCGGAATTACATTATTAATGTCCATGTTTTTTTCTTTCCTCCATAACCAAATCCGATAAAATATCTCTGACTTTTGAAGGATTTGACATATCGTGGAACTCGAATTCAGTCTTTTCACCCGCGGTTTGAATTAAAACATCTCCTATATTGAAAATAGTTCCGAATGCGCCGCTAATATTTGAAGTTACGTCCTCTATGTTTGATAATGGCGCTTCGGAAATATTTTTATATAAGATTCCCACAAAATCCATATCAATAATCTTTTTATTAGTAATTAAATATATATTAAAATACCAGTTAATATAATTTGCGAATATAAATCCGAATAAGAATAAATACCAAAATATATTAACAATGAAAATTAATCTGGCGGGAATAAAATCCGGTGTTTTACCGTTTACAGACATGAAAAAATAATTTAATAAAAAAGGAAATAATGCGAAAAACACGGCAATCAAAACCCATTTATAATTAGTTATAAAAGCTTTGCGTAACACGTATAGTATCTGCTCGTCCTGATCCTCACCGTCATATCTTGAACTTTTAGGGTTTACCAACCTCGATGAAAACGGGTTTATCATGGCTTTATTATAACATTTAATGGAAAAGGCTAGAGTATAAATATATATTAAGAAAGGCGCTAAAAAATATAAGTATTTTAGCGATGTTTGAAACTTTTTTATCTTTAAACGAAGCTAAAAGCAGAATATAAAGCATTGGGAGAAAATCTAATGTATATCTTGGACCTAGCTGCAGCCACCCTGGCCAATAGTATGTTAAAAGTATTAAAAGAGTAATTATGATAGAAATAATGTAAAAAATATTCTCTTTACTTTTTTCTCTTAATTTAAATACATAAAGGAATATTGGGGAAACAACAAAAAAACTGGTTCCCGGAAAACCAGCTTTTACGAATGGCGGCTTGAGAATGAATTTGTAACCTCTATTAAGAAGTACGGGATCAAGACCGTTTAGAAAATAATAATAAAAGTTGGACGGAATATTTTTAAAATTAAACAAGCCGTAATTTGTTAATTCGAACCTTTGTTCTTCGGTGTAGTTCCAGTTATTTGTTAGTGTATAACCGCTATTTAACGGATTTTCAAACCTTGCATAGTTATATAGCAATAAAAATACTATCGCTAAGGACGGCGCAAAGAATAAAATAAACAGGTTTTTTAATCTTTTTTTAAATGTTTGAGTCTTTTCAAAGAGAATGGATAGAAGATAAAAAATAATAATTAAGGCAGATGTAGGTCTGGACATAAACAAAATCGCTATGGTTAAACTTATTAACCACCATCTTTTTTTGCCGTAGTATTCGTATATAGACAAAAAGCTGAATAAAACAGTTACTGTCTGCAGAAAATACCAGCTCCATGTTGTTAAAGCGTTAAAAATATATACCGATGAAAATACAAAAGAAAAAGCCAATAACACTGAATCGGAAAAATCGTATCGCTTTTTACGTGAGAGTTTAAATGCCAGAAGGAAAATTGCTAAGGTGATAAAAAACTGAATATACCCCTGTTTAAACTCCAAATGCAAAAACTGTTCAAAAAATGTAACAAGGGGCATTATAAGAATGCTTGGGAATAATCCCAGATGCCAGTAAAACTTGTTATTGTGAAAAATGTAGTCGGTGTTCGGATAATCTATATCCAAACGATTCTGCAATAAAGAGCGGGTAAGATAAACATATTCTTCGTGACTGAACTGGGTATCATCTTTCACATTACTAAAGAAATTTAAGAAAAACACTAAAGTAAAAAAAACTACTACCATACTACTTATGACTAATAAATCCCTGTTAAGTTTGAATGTCATATAAAGAAATAATGCCAAAGTGAATACGAAGTTAATAGAATATTTAAATAAATGTATTTTTCCTCTTTAAATAATAGAAAACTTAATGTTGTAGGTACCAATGCATACCAGGGTGTGATCCACGGTGTATATAAAAATAAGAAGCCGACGAATGACCAGAACATAAATTTAATAGGCTCTTTTTCTTTATATAGGAAAAAATAAATTAAATATAAATATGCGGCAGTAAATATTATTAATCTAACAAACGAAGCGGAATTTAGAAAAAGACCGTTTGTAAGAGCAATAAAAGGAGAGCACCTGTACAAGCATCCTGCCTGCGGATTAATGTAAAAAATTAACAAACTGTTTATAGGATCAGTTATTTTTGGGTTTTCCCACCTCATAAATAAAGGAATGAGAGAAATAATTATTACAACTGCAGTAATTATTATTGTTTTTATACCATTGGATACCACCCTTTTACTATTTGTAAATACAAAAACCGGAAGAAAAATAATTGTCATGTA
>Ga0154771_152_pt1 | contig 17275 bp, 13 predicted proteins | sample Rifle2008BG16ft_FD_105779 | JGI IMG/M metagenome (GOLD analysis project Ga0154771, IMG submission 105779) | candidate division WWE3 bacterium RBG_16_37_10
TTTAATTCGATGATACTCAACTGTGGCTCCGGAATTCTTATACAATTCACCCATGGCTCCTTCCGAACACCAAACATAAACCTTATTTCCGGCGGATACAGTAGTATTAACTAAATCTAAGACGTGCTGTTCCATTCCCCCGTATGTCCCTGAATTTAAGGTAAAAAGTATTCTCATTTCTTAAGAGCTTCATTTATATAACCAAGCATTGAATCTACTTTTCCATCCCAGTTATTTTGTTTTGCAACTTCTTTTCTTTCTTTTACCTTGTTATCGTTATCTTCCTCCAAAGCTTTTTTTAATGAATCAGAGAAATCCTCGTTATTTTTTGCTATGTAAGACACATTTTTAAACGGTAGATAGGCCGGAAGGTCAGTAACGATTGTAGGAACACCAACAGCCAAAGCCTCGTGAAACTTTACAGGAAAACACCCCCCTACAGTATATTCGTTAAGCTGATACGGAATAATATATGCATCAAATCCCGCATAATATTTTGGCATTTCCTCAAATGGCTTTTCTCCTAAAAAATATACATTATTCAAACCACCCAACCCAATCTTTTCCAAATCAGCATTTCTATCTTTGTAAGCAATTTGCCCTATTAATATAAAAGAATAGTTCGGATATGTCTCTGCTAAATTTCTAACTAACCTGGCATCGAATTTATACTCATCCAAAGATCCGCTAAAACCTATCCTTGGTCTCGAAATATCTTTTAAATCTTCCGGTAATGTATCTTTAAATTTTTTAGCATCATGAAATCTCTCATAGTCACCCACATTCGGCGTAAAATAAACTTTCGAATTATATTTTTGTAATTTTTCCACTAATCCGGGAGTTGTTGCAAAAATCAGATCTGCTTTCTTAGCCAAATACTCCTCCTGGTTTCTGATCCATTCTTTTTTCATTTCTGTGTCATATTTCGGAAATGCTTCATAGTTATCCACACAGTCATAAATAAGTAAATCATGGGGAACAGTATTAATATAATTTTGCAAACCTGATATTTCAACGTGATACACCCACAATATAGTTTTACGCTTAGAATTCAATAATAGTTTGGAAATATACTTCAGCCGGCTGGAATGAAATCTTGATAATAAATCAAAAAAAGGTAAATAATTTAAAGGTGAAAAAACCTTAACTCCTTCATCCCGTTTTACACTTATAAAAGATCTGGCAAGATTCCAGTTTCCCTTTCTGATTTGCCTAAAAAAAACTCTCCCTGTTGTTAATGGAGGATCGACGAATAATATATTGTTTCCCCTTTTAGCCAATCGACTCATCACATGACGCTTATTAGTCCAGTTTGGAAAATCCCATAATTGATTTGAAAGGCATATTATATTGTACTTAATATCTTCCACTTTTATATTATACCCTTACACTGCTGCCTCATGCGAGATTATGAAGTACGGATAAATGAATAGAACTTATAGCTATTTAAAGTCTTTATATTTTTTATGAAATACTCTTGAGTGATTTCAGTATTTCTCTAGCCTGATTTTTACGGTTTACTAAGATTTTTCCGGGATCGTCAAAATTAATCACTGAATTCGCATATTGTTTGGCTAATAAGTATTTTCCAGTTTCTTTGCAGATATTTGCTTTTGTTATTAATAAACCAGAAAGCCACACGTTTATTTTCATTTCAGCCTGATTGCCTTGTTTTATTTCATCATCATATCCTTCATATAAACAGTTCTCCGCGTAATTTAGAGTATTTAATGCATCTTTAATATTTCCTAACAAAAATTGAATTTGTGCTCTTGTATTTAGTGCCCAAGACATATGCGATTTTGAACCAGGAAGATCAGCAATAGCCTCATCTATTATTTTTAATGCCCGCTGTAGTGAATTATTTTTCTTTGTTGAAATATCCAGTCTGGCTGTATCCGTTATAATATTCGCGTAATGTATCTTTTGAATTGCAATCGTTCCCTTATTAATTTCACCGCTGGATTCAGCAAGTTCTAAAGCTTGTTTATTAATCTCTGCAGCTTTTTCTAATAACCTAAGTTTCTTGCTATTATTTTTTTCTCTGTCCGACATTAATTTAAATACAATCTTTAAATGTCCCAATACATCAATCTGTCCTTTAAGATTATTGTTTGCTTTGTCCCACTCAATAACTTTATTAAACATCTCTAAAGAAATGTTTAATTTCCCAGATTCCCGCATTTCTACTGCTTTATTTTTTAACTTTTCACGTTCATCCTTTGGAGAATCCACTTTTAAATTAATAGCTAATTCATTACCTTTAAAATCCGAAATTACTTTTTGTATTCTTTGTGGTGTTAGACCATATTTTTTTGATAGAGTGTTATAAGATTCATCCTTTTTTGTATATTCTTCAAATATTTCTTTATTTCTCTCTATTAAATAATCTTTTCTCATACTTTTATTATTAACATAAACATGAATGGTTATCAATAGATAATAGTTACTGTATCACATTGTAAATAACTATACTGGCGTGTTATAAGCATATATCACAAGCTTTTTCCAATAACCCGACCTTAACTAAAATCCTTCTAATATTAAAAACCATTTCACTATCTTTAATAGACCATAGCCACGATGTTTCATCAAACCCTTTATCATAAGCGGCATGCCAAACCCCATCAAAAAACACTATTCCCATAATTTGTACCAGAACAGAAATACTAATTAACACAACGAAAATATTTTTAGTTTTATTGAAAAAGTCAGATTTTATGTAAGGAACCAATAGCAACGTTAAAAAGGGTAAAATGTCAGAACTCATCCTATAACCAAATGACCATCCGCCATACCAATGCTTCCATCTTCCAACGATTAAAGTATGAAGAAGTATAATAATTATTGACGCAATATATAGAGAATCTTCCTTATAGTTCTTTCTCTTAAAAACTATAAAAGCCCCCAATAAAGAAAACAAAAAAACGGGCGAATAAGTTAATATTCCCTTGCTGGGAGAAATCCACATACCCAAAAATCCTTCAGGAAATTTAGAAAGCCAGGATCTTCCAAGCTGATTGAAATAGCCCTGATTTTCAATTGATATGTAATAAGTTTTGTTATACCAAACAAAAAATAAAAAGCATAATGTCAAACCCGCAACTACTAAGAGCAAAAACTGTAACAGACTTTTTTTTGAATAACTTTTTAATATCAAATAAACAAGAAATACAGATAAGACTATTACCGGCAACCCTGCGGTCGGTCTGGAAAGCACCGAAATACCCATAAATAACCCACCTAGAAAAGTCTTTTTTAAATCGAGTTTTTCCTGTTTTTCGAATATAATGCCTGCAAACATATAAATTGCCAGCAGTAAAAACAGCTGTACCGGTCCGTGTTGCCACAAGGCTTGAGATATCAATGCAAAATTCACTGATGAAAACAGATAAATAAATGTAACAAGTAATGATTTCCTTGAATTCTTAATTAAATAGTTATTTAGTAACAGATACATCACTCCACCGGACATAGCCATTACTAATGCCGCTGCCATATGAGATAAAAACGCCAGATTTTCAAAAGTTATAACCATTCCTAGCCCTACGGGTAAAATATATACCAGAATCGCAATCAAACCACTTATTATAGGAAATGCTGAAATATAATGTGTATTGCAAAGTCTGTCAAAATCTGACGATTTAACTTGAGAGCCAAATTCCACGCATACCGCCGGATCTGCTGTAGGATTTATTTTCTTAAGATAGAATGGTGTTAATCCTAATTTGTAATCTTTATCATCCGGGTGAGGATACCTCTGGATAATCATATTATAATATGTATCAGTGTAAATAGTCCCTTCCTTTAAGATTGTAACCGGAATAAACATAGCTGGAATAGTATCTTCTGATTGAACCGCAAGCTTGTTGATTCCTAATGTATCAACTAACACCCATGAGAAAAAATAAAAAATAAAGGAAAAGACAAATATTTTAATAAAGTTCATATAAAATAATTATACTTTAGGTGTTTAAAAAAGTTTTAACCTTATTTTTAACTTCTGTTTCAACAATATTATGTAAATTATAAAACTAATAACCTCTAAAAACCGAGATGTCAAAATTTTTTATAATTCTATAAACTAATGAATAATCTATAAGTGGAAAACTATAATATGCTGTGTCATATAAAACATGACTCAGCATTCCAAGTGTAATTACAAATAGTACATAATTATTTTTCTTTTTAATTTGGTAAAATCCCCCAATTAACAGAAATAGTAATAATTCCCACGAATGAAAAAATACATAAACTTTCCCGCTATATGCAAATTGTGTACCTAATGCAAAATCGTGCAAATTAAATGAAAACCCATAATATAGAAAATAGTCTATCAAATGGTCTAAATCTATAAAAAGCACCGAAACTAAACCAATTAATAGATGTTTTGGAGTAAATAACTTTTTACCGGTTTTTCTGAATAACAGTAATATAGTGGAAATAACTGTTATATAAAATATAAGATGACCTGTTTCATGGATTATTAAGTACATTATTAATTAAATCTTCTCAACTTTGAATAGATACGAATCATCGAATTCATTAACCAATTTTATTTTAGAATTATTTTCAAAAATTTCTTTATCTTCCTCAGAGACATTTTTAAATACTATCAAATATTCCCCATTTAACTCAAGCAGTTTATCTAAACCTTCTTCTGTATTTAGATTCTCGGTAAACTCTTCGGATACCATACTTTCACTTGAATAATATTTAGGATTTATAAGAAATCTTTTATGGCTATATATCCAATACATAGCATCAAGCGTTGAATTATTGGGGTAAACAGCAAACATTGTGTTTTCAGGAGTGTTCTTATTTAAATATGAATAAACAGTAGGAGGAATGTCTTTTTTAACTAATTCAAATGGAATAAATGTCTCAATCAGTGTAATTATAGTTAAACATATTATAATTAGGTTTAAATATTTAAGATTACTTTTTAATTTCTCATAATTTTCATTAACAACATATGCCGTAATAGTAACCAGATTCAAAAGTAAAATAACACTGAAACGCGACGATACCCTAAACATTGGGAAATATTTATAAAGTAAATACCCCGGAGTATATATTTGCATCCCACCAATAGTAAAAAAAGGAGGAAACATTAATATGAATAATATTAGATTACAAACTATATATATCGTTATGTTTTTCCGTGTTTCGACAGAATTTTTATAAGACCATAATAAAACTAACGAAGAAACCAGTAAAAACACAATGCCGAAAAAGTTGCCCTGGTGCTCATTTGCAAAGTAATCATCTGCCAGAAAATAATCCGTTCGTTTAATTCTTTCTAAAATATTTACCGAAAAACCCCCTAACATTGGGTTTTTTACCGGAGGTAAAAGAAAATACCATGGACGTGAACTAAAAGAGAAAAAATCTTCATAAGTTCTGGCGACAGTCCGTCCGACCTGCTTATATCCCAAATAATTTGCCTTAATATAAGGAAAAAGAGTAATTACTAACAGACAAGCAAAAATTAAAACCGTTAATACTGTATTTCTCAGAAGCAAAAAATCAAACTTCTTTTCTGAATACCATTTATAAAATAAATTTACCGTGCAGGCAATTAAAAAATATATTAATGACATAAATCCTGCATAATTAGAAATTAATGTGGATACTGTAAAAAACACTGCTAATTTCACAGCGTTTTTTAATGAATTTATAGTAAAAAACTGTCTAAATATTATAAAAAACAAGGGAAAAATCCATATTTGGAGTAGATCAATATGTTTCCATAAATGCGACCACATATAAGAGGAAAAAGTAAATATAAGCGCCCACAAGAAAGAATATCTATATTTTTTAAGCAACAAACGAGCAAATAAAAAGGTTAAACCCACACTTACCAGACTTATAATAAAATAAAAATTCGGTCCAAAAACTGACAGTCCAATAGATAATATCAAGGTTGAAAGCGGCTGATTGGCCAATAATGGATTAAGTAAGTGCTCAAAAATAGTTCTATACACATGAAAACTATTCAAATTTGGATCGGAAATAGTAAATGGTGAATTAGAAATGAGTCCCCAGGACAAATGAATAGTTTGATCATCAAGACCTCCCGGAATTGTCATAGCTACCCTCCGTTCTTAATATATTCTTTATACTCAATGACGCACCTAACTAATAGGTATAAAAAAACCCATATTGCAATTCTTTCAGCAATATCAAATAACCTTACGATCACAAAAACCGGTATAACTGCAAATAAACCCATTCCTATTTTATTAAAAATATCTCTACTCGGTTTAACTAAGTGCATTATTACAAGCCACAATAAAAATAATATAAATAAAATAAGTTCGCCTGAATTATGTAGTACGATCGTATCTACCAATGTGAACGTTACGACAAAAGTTATTAATATATATTTAACAAATTCGTACCTGGGACTCATTTGTTTATTTTATTCCTGTATAATTTTACGGCTACTATACCAGCAAAAACTGTAACTATTAAAACGTAAATAACCATCAGTACATAAAAATTTCTTTGAGGCGTGTATTCGATTATTAATTCTAGCTTATCAGACACCGGACTAGGTTCAATATCCCAACCGTTTGCATACCCGTTAGCAACAAAATGTCTACTATCAGAAAAAGGCTTCTGAAAGAATGTTTTCAAATAGTCAAAATCAAAGAAAATATCTTTAATAGTCATCTCAGCAACATTAAAGTTTTGATATTCCTTAATTTTAACTTCATCCGTGAACAAATTATTTTGTTCAAATAGTTTCCAGTTTTTATCAAAGTTTTGATTAAACACTAATAAAAACTTGCCTTTGATATTTTCAATTAATACTCTATATCTTGTTGGATTTAATTTCTGAAAAGTAATACTTGGAATTTGAAACTCACTGTTTACATTATTCTCACCTACTAAGTTAATTATTGGATCGTATACCCTTTGAATTTCAAGGTTTTTTATTGTATTTTCAACAGTCTCAAATCCAAAAACCAGTATTGCGTTTTTAATATCTTTCTTAGAAGTAAAAATAGCTTCAAAATGAGAGTAACAGCTCTCGTTCTCTATAAAAACACAATATCTTGTTCCCTTTAAGCTTTCATTATTTATTGGATTTATTTCAAAAACATGTAAATCTTCATCCAGAGAACTTTTCTTTTGGATAGCATCTGCTCTCTTGTCTGCACCAATCTCCTCAACTATAGAAACAGATGTTTTAGGTACATTTGTTTTGTAATCAAACTTTATTTTATATTGCTGGTCACTTTGGAAATTTTTAATTTCAGCGAATTTGCTAGTAATACCAAAGTCTTTCCATTCACCAATATCAATATGCTCTAAGAATAAGTTAGGATTTAAAGGTGAATAATCTCTATCTTCAACTTTTAATTCACCGACTCCTATTTCTTTATTATTTACATTTAATGTATAAGCCCCGTTTTTTGGTATTTTAAAGTCAAAACAATACTCCCCGCAATTATCACCTATTACCTTAGTAATTAATTCATTATAACTTTCTTTTAATTTTAAAAGTCTTTGGTCTTTTGAAATATCAAAATCAGTAGTGGATAAGTAAGCAAAGGATCTTTCAAAATAACGTATAAATTTTTTGAGCAATCCAGTATAGGTTTCATCCGGATCATTAGTTGGATAAGAATTAATAATTTCAAATCCCTCATTTATATTAGAAATATAATCGTTCAGCAAACTGTCTTTCTGTTTGTTGGAGAGATCCTTAGAGTACTTTCTAATTTCTTCTATTCTTTTAGATGAAAACCAGATGTATCTATCAAGTTTTTCCAATTTTGAAAACCTAAGAAGCTCGATTTTCTCGACTAATTTTACGAATTTATATTCCAAACTAGCCGGTGATACGTTTACTTCAGGCCAAAACCACCCTTCTTCCCATTCTACCCTTTCTGGAAAAAATAATGGCTCTACCTGTTTAGGATATAAAACGTAAGTATTTGAAAAATCAATTAATGAATCATTTATAAAATCTTTTTTAAATGAGTCATATTGACCAAGTAAAAATAGTGTGTTATTCCCAAATCCTTCCCGATTGTAAATTTCCGAAAGTTTATAGGTGTCGCCGGTTGAATAAATTATTTTGTTAGGCGAAAATATAATTGGATTGATATAATCTTGGTTGATTGTAAACAAACTCAAAGCCGGCTTATTCTCCAATTCTGTATAAAACATCTTTTTATCATTAGGAAAAGGTGTGTCATTGGGTATACTTTTTAAATATTCGGCATCTAATATCCCAAAATCTTTAACTTTTTGGACTCCCATATTCCCAAGAATACTCAATGTTTCCGAAGGAGACATATTTCTACCGCTATATCTCCAATCCAAATCATTCTCCAGCAATATATACCTTATACCTAAAAATCCTAGAAAATATTGATTCGGGTTTTTATTATTATAGATACTGTCAATTATCATTCCGATATCACCGCCCGTAGATGCCAAAGGATTCCTGACCACATAGTTATATGGTCCTACAAAATTTACGGCTACATCATCAGCTGATGTAAATCCGTGTGGCCAATTCCATGCGGTACCATAATTAACTTTCGGAAATGTAATTATCTTTTCTCCTTTAATGGAGTTTTCGACTAAGTAATTTTTAAATTCCCTCCAATAATCGGGAATTTGTATTCTAAATGTCCGCATATTTCCGTTCCACTTAGTCCACACATGCTCGCCTAAAAGCACAGGTTTTATACTTATAAGACAAAGAACCATTAATCCGCCAAAAACAAAATATTTTGTTCTTTTATTAAGGGTTTTTTCTAAATTAAATAAAGAAAAATAAAGTAATACTGATATAGCAAGCACATAAATTAATTCAAACTTTGTAAATGGCTCTCTGAATATTTTAAAACCAAATAAGTTTTCATAAAGAATCCTGTATACAAATCCAAAAGGCAATCTCGACCCTCCGACAAATAATAAACTTAACAACGAAAGTACTAAAAAATATAATCTGTATTTCATAACGTCTGCTGAAGTTTTGTTAAATGGATTAAATAATGCAATACCTACAACCAGATAAGTTACTAAAACTACAATGAAGTTATCAAAATAATTATTAAAGGGGTAATAATAATATAGAAAGTGCTTGGAATACCAAGCCCACTGACCTAAAAATCTTAGATTCATAAAGGTATTACCGACCCCAGTTGCACTAAACCAATTAATATTGAATACCGAGGAAGCGCTTGTAGTAAAATACTTCAATAACGGGAAAATCCACCAAAGATTTAAAAATACCCATAATACATAATAAGCCAAGACATTTTTTACCTTGAGCTTATTCAACTTTTTACAACTGAACAAGACGTATAAAATTTGGGGTATAAAAATTGTTACAGCTAACGGAATATTAGAGTTTATTGGTGAAAATATTACTGATAACAAACTTAATTTAAATAAGGTTACTAAGTCAAAACTATCAGAATTAAACAATTTTAAAAAATAATATAGCGACAAAGGAAGATAAACAGCATTCATCAAAGGAAAAAAAGAAAACGGATCTAATGAGGAAAAAGCATTTAAGGCATAAATTATTACAGCCGGTACAAGTGCAAAAATAGAAACTTTGGGTGAAATATATTTAATTATTTTATAAAATGCGACATATCTGAATAAATAAAGTAAGTATAAAATTAACCTTTGAGCAAGTGGACCCGATAAGAAACCCAGTACTACGGAATATAACTGCATCCCTAAAGTATCTGGCATGGCAAAGTTTATACTTCCAAACGGGTGGATCAGATTATTCCAATAATAAGGGAACATCTTTTGAGTTTCGAGCTGTAGATAAATATAATTATCACCTCCGGCAAGGTATTCAGAATTTCCAAACAGAATATTCAAATGGAATAATTCAAAGACAAGAAGTACCAACAGCAGTAACAATCGACTATTTATGATATTTTTGACTAAAGTCAAATTCATTTATTTACTTTTGGAATACCAAGCTCAAGTAATGCTAAAAACTTATGAGGTATTAAATACATACTTTTCATAACCTCATAATCGCCCTTTGTTCTTACTCTTTGAATTCCTTTTCTTTTCCGTAGAGTAGATTTAAAGTTTCTTATATTCCAAGTATAAGCTTTTATATACGAATCGTATGCAGAATTAAACTGTCCGGTCAAAGTTAAAGCTAAAAACTCTGCCAGATTAATTAACATATAATAAGGCAAAACCCAGAGTATGTTCCACCAGCTGTAATTCTTTAATATATTTCTAATTATATTTCTCTCAGCCATAAATCTTCTTTTTGATGTTGTCACGTATTTTTGATCTTTAGTAGGATAACCTCCGATTCCTACTGATCCACCGCTGTAGTGATATAACACCGCATCGGGTACAGGAAATACATCCATACCTACCATATGAGCCTTCCACGACAAATCCACGTCTTCCGCAAATAAGAATGTATCTTCATCCATCATTCCCACTTTAATATATTCTTCTAATGGCATAAATACTCCGCTACCGTCGGCGTAAAAAACCTTTTTAAGCTGTTTTTTGCCGTCAGAAGTGTATGTTCTTGCCGGATAACCGAAAACATCAGACGCAATCCCGCAACTGATAAACTCTTTTGCATCGTATGTATATTGTTTTGCTGCATATATATTTCTGGGATTTTTTTCAGCAGCATTTACAAGATTTTCCACAAGTTTAGGATCCGACCAGGTATCCGGACCTAGCAAAAATATGTATTTTCCAGATGAATGAAGTGCACCAAGGTTGTTACCTCCAGCACAGCCGTAATTCTCGGCTGATAATACGATTTTTCCGTTCTTCAATCTTTTTTTTGAATCTTCAAAAGTATTATCAGGGGATAAATTATCTACAAATATAACTTCCACATTCTTATAAGTCTGATTGTTTACGGTATCAAAGTATTTCTCATTAAACTTTTCGTTTTTATAAGCGGTAGTAACTATAGAAACCACCGGTTTTCCGTTGGAACCGAAGCCCGGTTCATATTTCTCAAAAACCTCTCTGGCTTTAAATTGGTATTTATACAAAAAATACTCACTTAAATAATCTGTTATAGCTTCCTGCCAATTTCTCATAACTTCTATTCCTTTCTCGTGAAATTTTTTATTTTCCATAACTTCACACGTTGGGCGTGGAGCATAAAACGACTCATTAAAAAAATCTCCGCTGACTTCTTTAACCCATACATGGTTTAACTGCAGTATATCTTTTATTTTTACTGCAACATCATATCTTGAACAATTCCCTTCGGAAACCATATGGTACAAACCATAGTCTTTAGACTCATTAGTCATTTTAAGGATCCCGGAAGCAAAATCCAATGTATAAGTCGGGCATCCGAGTTTATCTATAAGACCGTAAATAATAGTCTGACCCGAATCAACCTGTTTTAAAATCTTTTTAACGAATTTTTTATCCCTGTCACCGCTGCCCATCATCCAGCCGGCTCTAAAAATAAAATACTCCTTCATAACTGAAACTACTTTTTTATCGCCTTCATGCTTTGATTTACCATAGACATTTATCGGATTGGGTTCATCATCTTCTGTATAAGGTCTGTCACTTTCTCCGTCAAATACTCCGGCAGTGCTGATATGGACCATTTTTATTCCCAGGTCTTTACAAGCTAAAGCAACATTTTCAGCACCTTTTGCATTTGTATCAAAAGCTTCCTGCGGATGCTCCTCGCAATATTCCAAATCAGTCAGAGCTGCCAAATTAAGCGCCCAGTCCGGAGAATTTTCTTTAATCATCGAATATACTTTATCTTTATCGCGTACATCTAATTTTATAGTCCAGGGATCCAGTGGATTTAAATCAGTAGATATGACTTGATGACCAGCTTTTGTAAACAGCCTGTATAAGGTTGTCCCAAGCATTCCCGAAGCACCTGTTACAAAATATTTCATAATACCTCCATGTAAAATACAGCCCTACACTTCAATCAATTATACATTTTAATCATGCTTATAAAAAACCCGAAACTTCAGATTAGGCAGATATTTTTCTTTTGTGGCGACACCAAATTCTCCCGGAATCATAGTTGTGGGGTTTTCAAATGATAAGGTATCGGTTTCACTATCCCATTTATACCCGGCCATATTTGAATATACCCTTTGTAGGCCATCGGGATCTTCCGGAAGATTTTCCACCCTTATACGATAACTTCCTTTAAATAAGAGCCTAAACCTTATACTATGGCAGAATAATCCGGAAGTTCTCCCCCCTATGCCAAATTCCTTAGGCGGAAGAACCGATTTACCCTCTTTTTCGTCAACGGTATCAGGAAATGAATAGCATGGGGCGAACATATAACTATCCGTAAGATTTTTCATATTAAATGTTAAAGAATATGGAGAGTCGTAATGAGACATGTCGTTAAAAGCCAATTTATAATTTAAATTAATTTCTCCGGGATTTTCCTTTAATTTAACGATAGCATATTGAGGTTCGGTCATCCCCTCAAATTCAGGGGTATAAGATAAGCCAAACACTCTCCAGGCAATATACTTTGATATGTGACTGTATTTTGAGGTTAACGATGGAGTTCTATATGTTATGCTTTCAGCATATTTGTCAATTATCGCTCTCTGGTTATGGGTTCCTAAATCAACATTTTTATTAGTGTGCAAAAATCCGATATTCCAATAAGGAACAAAAATATATTTTACGTCTGAATTTTCAGGATCAGCAATTTGTTCTAATGAGATATTTTTTATGTTTTGTGTATATCCAGTAAACCACGCGGCATATTTCATTCCGTCGGCCAGTGATATGTTTTCCTGTTCCAAAAACTTTTCAACATCTTTGTAAGTCTGCCCCCATCCGTCCTTATCGGGATAATTTGTTTTATAAATATCAATTGTAAGCGCAACTCTCAAAGCCAGCGATAAAAATAACAATACTATAATTAGCCTTACTATAGATAGGTTCGCCGCTTTATAGTTTACATATATCCTGTCCAAGAAATACTCACCCCAGGTTGAAAAAAGCATTAATGTAATAATTCCCAACGGTATCCCCCATCTAGACCAGTGTACAACCGCCATGGATACACCGATATAGTATGTGAAAAGACATATCAAGAGTATTAACTCTGTAGATTTATATAAATCTCCGCTTTTAAGATTATTAGTATTAGCCTGCTCTTTAATTGCACTCGCTATTTGTTGTAATATAAATTTACCGACTTTTTTATATACCAAAATTAATAGTATAAGAGCAGCTAAGACACCAAATCCGGTGTATTCGGAGAACAGATCGTAAATATAAATTTTCCAGCTTCCGTAAGACTGCCCAGGAAAATCAAAATCAAATTGTGTGCCATGGACTATCGTTTTCTTCACAGAATACCAGAAATTTCTCGTGTTATGCGGCTGGGGAATAAAGATCGACCATAAAATTATTATGCCAAGAACAAGGCCTACAAAATAAAACAGCAGTTTATAGATTTTCGGAAGTTCATGTTCAGTAGTATTTGAGGAGTCGATCAATTTCTCTTTTTTACCATAAAAATAAAAAGAACATACTACATTTAAAATAAACATCGGAACTAACAAATAAAGCGATTTCAAATTTGTAAAGGTACCGAGAAACATAAATACAAGGTTTAGGATAAAAAATTTAGCAACAGAAGCTTTTTTCCTATGGAGCCAAAACGAAAGGATTAAAAAGTTTAAAAATATAAGAACTGACATGGAGTCGGAATTAACTCTAAAAAACCTTTCAAATACCCCGACAGATCCAAAATATAAAAAGGAGAATATTACACTTCTAAGTTTTATTTTCTTATCCCCTTTTTGAAGCAGAATTATACAGAATATTAGCGCCATAATATATAGTATTAATCCAAAATATCTGGCAAAATATACTGTTACATTGGTAGGACCACCTTGAGGAAAATTAACTCCCGAAACAGTAAACATATTGACTACTGTAAAGAATGCGGCTAATAAATATTCCGTAAATGCTACATGAACGTAATTTTGCAAGGCTTCTCCGCCCATAATACTGAAGGCATTAAAATAAAACTGGTGCTCATCCGCGTGAGGAGGAACTTTAGTAAATACGGGAATTGTTAAAGCCATCCCAAGTACGAACGACAAAATCAATAGAGCCAAATTTTTGCTACCAGTATTATTCATAATTACTCCTTCATAATATTTTTAAATAAAAAGTCTCCGACCGGTATCGGTCCGTCGCCTTTATCAGTAAAATTTCTAAAACACACAAGCTGGAAATTAAAATCTTTTGAATAAAGCAAGCTATTAATTTGAGAAAACGTATAGTTTGAGTTATTTTCTATACTTATTTCAATATGCAGGTATCTGGTTCTTTTTAATGCTTCACAAGCAGCTTTGAGAACATTATATTCAAAAAACTCAGTATCTACTTTCAATATATCTAATACTTCCAAATTATTTTCCAGAATAAAAGTATTTAAAGTCTTGGCATCTACTTCAATAAATCGGATGTTTTTATCACCAATTTCTTTATTATCAGCTCCGGTTTCATTTCGTATAACACTACTTACAGCTGTATTTTCTTCAGTGAACACCATATTCTCTTTTCCGTCTTTATCTGACATGGCTAATTGAAATATATGATAATTAGACTCCGTTAAATTTTTCGTTAAGCATTCAAATGCTTTGGCGACCGGTTCAATAGCATATATATCTACGCCTTTATACAAATCTCCACAAACAAGCGAAAAGAAGCCCACATTCGCCCCAATATCAACAACTGTTTTTACTTTTTCAATTTTTGCAAACTTGAGCATTTTCTGGTGTCTGGTCAGCATACTTTGATAACCTGCAATTCCAAAGGATGTATCATAGTAAATGTTTTTACCGAATAATGTTACGTGGCTCTCCCCAAGCCTAAATTTTTTTATATTTAGTAAATTCAGAATGATTTCCAGATATTTTAATATGGTGAATTCGAACTTTTTAGCCGACGTCCAATCAGAGACTTTCCAAAATCCCAAATCTAAAGAAATAGAGGCATTTATAAACCATTTCACTTTTTCCAACATAATATAAATATTAACAAATAAAGCGTTATTCCCGACATCGAGCTAAATTAGCATCGATGTAAATCCCAATCTCTGCTGTATAATAACATAGTTATGGAAGATAAATACATAATAATTACCCATGTACTTTATAAAAATAATAAAAAGGTATCGGGTCCTTACTTTTCTATCATCAACGGATTGCTGCAAAATAATAAGGATGTTTTAGTACTCGAAATCCCCCTGGTTGGCTATGAAAACCCTGTTTTTTACGGTAAACACGACGCACAACATAAGCTCAAAATACCTAAAAGTTTTGGAAAAACTACTCCAGTAAAATACTTAACTGATTTTATTTTAATATTTTTATTGCTAATCAGGCTCTTATCTTTTAACAAAAGAAATTCTGTAGTAATAGGGATCGACCCGCTGTCAACTGTTCCGGCAGTATTTTTAAGGTTTTTATTTAACTTTAAGCTCATATTTTACTGTGTTGATTTCAGCGAGAATAGATTTTCGAACAACCTTATGCAAAAAATGTACGAGTATTTTGATAAGGTTTCTTCAGTAAAAACCGATCAAACATGGGTAGTATGTGAATCACTGGCAGAATATAAGGGAAAAAATTACAAATCAGAATCCGTATACACTCCAAATTCCTTCACCTTTAACGAGAGCTACTTCGAAACAAATAAAAATTCCAGAACCGGAAACCGAGTGGTTTGGACTGGCAGTATTTTAACGGACAAACAAATCCATGATATTGTAACTATCTGCGCTAAATTACAAATGATCAGACAGGAATTGGAATTCTGGTTTATTCCAACTAATAAAATTGATTTGTTTAAACAAGAAATAGAAAAAAACAGTTTAAAAAATACTACGATATACGATGTAAATGGTCAGGACGCCTCGAGTAAACTTGTATCCCAATGCGACCTGGGATTAGCGATTTATGATAAAGACTTTGGATCAACAAAATATATAGAACCCATAAAAATATGGGAATATATGATGTGCGGTCTCCCATTTATTATTTCGTGCGAACCATCTCTTAATAAGGAGGCTATAAATGAGGGAATAGCTTTACAATTAAAACCGGATAATAAACCATCAGACGACGACACCCTCCATAATTTTATTTCGAAAGAGAATTTAATCCAACTTCAATCAAAATGCCTTCAGATGGCTAAAAAGTACGATATAAAAGAAGTGCTAAAGAACAATTTATTTCTTTTTCATTCGACCAGACAACAATGAAATTGTAGCAGAAGAATAAGCCCACATAAAAGCAAAACAGACGATAGGATGTAAAAACCAAGCTAAATCACGCTTTTTTAAATATCCTCTCAAAGAAAACAACAATGGTTGTATAAAGGTCGCAGAATATAAAACAAAAAGACCAAGTTTTAAAATATCTTTCTTACTTGTCGGATTAAATAGTAAGTATCTTCTGTTTCCGTGCATAGGATTGTGGGTCTTAAAGTATGTTTTTCTCCTTGAGGTTAGCTTTTTCAAACTTGAAGCTGTATCATGATATATTTCATTTTCTACCATGGCGAATTTCGTGTACCCTAGTTTTACCAGATCCATTACAACATCAATATGAAAATATTGTTCGGGCTGGCAATTGGATTTGAGCATTAACTCCCTCCAGGAAAAATATCCGTTTCCTCCTAAAGTTAGCATGTTATTTTCATTAAATTCAACAATAAAATAACCGCTGCGTTTTTCTTTGACCGGAGTAATCTGCCAATTATCATATAGCCAGGATAGCTTTTCGCTTTTTCCCAAATACAAGGCTACTGGGTCATTAGCCCCAATTAAGGCACAATATCTATTAAAATAAGCGAAGCCGGGCATCAGGCCATATCTTAAAGTTTCAGCACCTGTTAAATCCGAAATTTCCAGGAACGGTTTAACCGACTGGTTCATCCATTCACTATCCGGGAGGATGTTATCAGAATCTATATACGCTACTAAATCCTTCGAGGCGTTTAAAAGCCCTATTCCCTTTCTCGGTTCTTGATTATCCTTATACCCGCCCTCAATAAATTTACAATTATACTTTTCTGCAGTCTGCTTTGTGGCATCTGTTGACCCTCCGTCGATAATTATTATTTCAATTTTTTCTTGGGGATAATTTTGCTCTCGTATGGATTTCAAACAAGCATCCAAAGTTCTCATAGAGTTTAGAGTTGGCATAACAATCGAAACTGAAAGTTGAGTATTACTCATATATTAATCATTCCAAAC
>Ga0154771_135_pt2 | contig 16422 bp, 13 predicted proteins | sample Rifle2008BG16ft_FD_105779 | JGI IMG/M metagenome (GOLD analysis project Ga0154771, IMG submission 105779) | candidate division WWE3 bacterium RBG_16_37_10
TGGCTACTCAAGCTATTTCAACATTTCAGGAAATAGGTATCTTTACACCCGTCCGCAAAAAGCTCGAAAAGCTTTCAACCGGCGAGGTAGGATACATTGCCACTGGCCTCAAAGACATCCATGCTGTTCGCGTAGGCGACACCATAACTTTGGCTAACGCCCAAAATGTCGAACTTTTACCCGGTTACAAAGAAGTAAAACCTTTTGTTTTTGTTTCCATATTTCCAATTGATAACGATAAATTTCCCGAATTGCGCGAAGCCTTGGAAAAGCTGTCTTTGTCGGATTCTTCTCTAAGTTTTGAACCCGAATCAAGCAACGCTCTAGGTTTTGGATTTCGCTGCGGATTTTTGGGACTGCTCCACGCGGAAATCATTCAGGAAAGGTTGGAGCGCGAGTATGATTTGGAACTAATTTCTACCATTCCTACCGTTGAATACAAAATAGAAAAAACGGGCAGAACTCAAGTTTCGGTAAAAGCCGCTTCGGATTTTCCCGACACAACTCAAATTCAAGAAATCCAGGAGCCGTGGATAAAATTAAATCTTGTTGCCCCAAGCGAATACGTAGGAAGTATTATAACTTTGTGCGATAAACGCCGGGGAGTAATGATAAAAATGGATTATCCTACTGAAAACAGGGTAGTGTTTGAATACGAACTGCCGCTCGCCGAACTGGTTTATAATTTTTTTGACGACCTCAAAACCGTTTCCTCTGGGTTCGCGAGTCTGGACTATGACTTTTCCGGATATAAAAAAGTAAACGCCGTAAAGCTGAATGTTCTGGTTCACGGTGAAGTAGTAGAACCTTTAAGCCACATTGTGTTAAAGGATAAAGCCGAAGATTTCGGGCGCGAGCTACTAAAAAAACTCAAAGAAGTAATTCCCCGACAGCAGTTTCAGGTTGCACTGCAGGCCGCAATAGGAGGAAAAGTCCTGGCTCGAGAAAATATTCCAGCGATGAGGAAAAACGTATTAGCTAAAATGTCGGGCGGCCACCGCGAAAGAAAAGACAAACTTTTGGATATTCAGAAAAAAGGCAAGCAAAGGATGAAACGCTTAGGTAAAGTGGATATCCCACAGGAAGCTTTTAGACAGGTTTTGAGCGCTTAGTTGATTATGATATAAAATGGCTAAACTCATCCGTAAAGTTTTGAGTCCTCTTCCAGTCTTTCAATCCCCGCATCTACTTCCATAAACTTTTCATAAGCACTGGTAAAGTTATTTAAAAATCCCTGCGATTCTTTTGTATAACCCACCACTAAAACCAAATCGGAAATTTGCCTTGTCCCCGCAATAATATCTGCTACCACAACTAATGGAACCAAAAACTGGAATACGGCAACTATATTTTGCAAAGACCCCCACATAAAAAATACAAAGTTCTGAAGAAATCTCATATTAATTAAAACGTTGCCAGCCGAGGAAGTTGCGTCTCCATAATTAAATAACTTTGCATAATATCCTTCTGTGGATTCATAATACTTTTCATAAATCTTTTCATATTTTCTGGTCATAATAAAAGTTGTTCCGAGATAGATTAAAATCAACAGCATTTCCAAAACGAAAACCCGAATGTCAATAAAAAACAAAATTACAGGCACGATAAAAAAATGCACAACGCCGGAAATTCCCGTTTCTTTTAAATATAAAATAAATTTATCCAAAGACTGACATAAATTTATTACTGCCTGCACCAATTCTTTTCTCGGAGGCTTTTCGTTTGAACTGGAACTTAGAAGCACTTGATGAAGGGTAATAACCAAACGCGACGAATAAAACTCAATACGTGTTTTAGACAAAAGTCTTAAGAAGTTTTCTACAATCTGTACGCCCAGCAAAATCCCCATAATAATTATAATCTCCCTAATTCCCCTTTTATTCTCCAAAGCACCTACTACCGAAGCAAAAAGATAAGTAGTAATAAGCGGCCCTGCGGTGCTGACTATTCTGACACTAAACCAAAAAATAAAAGGGCGGTTCTTTAAAGAGTTAATAATGAGGGAGGAAATTAGTTTTTTGGGCATTGGAATTATTATATACAATAGTTTATATTCTTCTTATGAGAAGTTCCGAAACATCTGATGTACCAGCAATTGAAAGTGGATCTTTTTTGGAAGCATTAGATATACCTGAAAAAGCGGTTGTAAATTTTAGAGATTATTTAAATTCAAACACGCAGTTAAAACAGGACGAAATTGATTCATTAGTTGAAGATTTAGGAGAGTATGTGGTTGCACTTCCTTCATTAAGATTATTGGAGAGCGGTGAAATTCAAGATCCAAATAAAAAGTATTTTAATGTTGATGCAGTCTATATAAGAGTTGAAGAAAAACAACGTCTGAGACTTGATTTAGGTGAAAGGCCTGTTTTTGAAATAGAGTGGGATAACCCGAGATTTTTTGTTTCTTTTAATGCATTGAATCAGAATATAGAATCTTATTACGGCAGTAATACTCCAACGACTAAAAGCGGTGGTTTCAGTATAGGATTTATCGGGTTTGACTCACATTTAGGAACAAAAGCATTTGTAAAAATGCTAAACCCCGAATTATTAAAAACTGAGGAAGAGAATATAGAAATTAAGGGACACGTTAATAGTGATATCGCAAGAGAAGCAAGGTTGTTAGGGAATTTCCACGGTCTTCAGGAAACAAAAGTTTACATACCCACCATATATGATTTAGGCAGCATTCCTCTAAAAGAAAGTGCGATTTCATTAAGCTATGCCGCCATGGAATATATTGACGGAGACGTTGTTGATAACATTAAGGATTTATCACAAGACGAAATATTGGATATAGGAATTACGGTAGCTTATGTTTTAGATAACTTGCAGAAAAAGTATGGGGCACGTCACCTCGACGTCAAACCATCAAATATTATGCGCGCGAAAGACGGAAGAATAGTGATAATAGATTGGGCGACTACTGAAGGAACATATAAAAGTGATGCAGAAAGAAGTTTGGATATGTTCGCAAATGTTTCCGGGGGGATAGCTATAAAGAGAGTTGTAGGCACCCCAGAATACATGGGACCAGAAAGACATAAGTATGAAACCGACCCTAAATCAGACCAGCACTCATTGGCGGTGAGTATGTTCAGGATGCTTTACGGAGATACACCAAAGTGGATTACTACCAGGGGTAAAAGTACCAAAGAGTTAGATTTCCATCAGTTCCGCGACCAGGAAATGAGTAGACCACCTAATATGCCTATTAATATATATGATGTTTTCGTCAAAGCAACTGAATATAATCCAGAAGATCGGTATGAATCCTGTACTGAATTTATCGGCGCTCTTCAAAAAGCACTTGCGTCCTAAACCCTATTGACACTGTTAGCACTCATATGCTAAAACTGATAAAGCTATGCTCACAGAAAGACAAATAGAGCTTTTAAAAGCCGTTATCAACGAATATTTAAACTCTACGGAACCCGTAGGATCGGAAATTATTGTTCAAAAATATAAAATAAAATGCTCCGCCGCTACGGTAAGAAACGAAATGGCAAGACTAATAGAAGAGGGGTTTTTGCAGATGCTTCATACCTCTTCCGGGAGGGTTCCTACAGCAACTGCTTACAGATATTTCTTGTCGGATTTAATGGAAGAAGAAGAATTGCCGGTTCTGCAGGAAGTAGCAATGAAACAGCGCCTGTGGCCAAACAGATTTGAATTTGAGAAATTACTGAGAAATGCCGTGGTATCTTTGGCAGACGTAACAAAAGAAGCTGCAGCAATAACAGTTCAGGACGGTTATGTTATAAACTCCGGAGGAGTAAACTTGCTTGAAAGCCCAGAATTCTGGGATATAAACGCTACAAAAGCAGCATTATATTTGATGGACAGCCACGATTTATTAATGCAATTGTTCGAAAAATCACCATACGGCGGTGATATAAGATTTTTAATTGGTGAAGAAATAGGAAATGATAACTTAAGAAATGCGGGAATATTGTTTTCGCCATACAGTACCAGAAACAAACAAGGATTTGTGGTAATCATGGGCCCGGCAAGAATGCGATATTCAAACGTGGTTCCGGCAGTCAGATACACAAAAAGGTTGATAGAAGAATTAGGCGATTCTTGGTAAAAATTTCTTCAAAGCTATAGTAATAAATATGAATGAAAACGGTGATCAAAAAGTTAATAGCGGTTCGGATAATAAAGATACGGGAGACTTGGAAAACAAATTGAAAGAACTGGAGCAAAAGCTTAGTGAAATGGAAAACAACTGGAAAAGGGCGCTGGCCGACTACAAAAACCTTGAAAAAAGAATTGTTGAGGAAAGAGTGGATTTCGTCAGCTACTCAAATTCTTTACTGATTTCAAGATTACTTAATGTTTTAGACAATTTGGAAAACCTTGAGAAACACAACGGAGATATGGGCTTTAAGTTAACATTAAAAGAATTTAGACAGATATTAAATGAAGAAGGTTTATTGGAAATAGATACACTTGGAAAAGACTTTGATTCAAACACTATGGAAGCAATAGAAACTGTAGAAGGAGAAGAAAGAAAAGCAGTAGAAGTAGTATTAAAAGGCTACATGTTAAAAAACAAATTATTAAGACCTGCTAAAGTAAAAGTAGGCCAAAAACAAAAGGAGGAAAATTAAAATATGTCTAAAATAATTGGTATTGACTTAGGAACAACAAACAGCTGCATGGCCGTTATGGAAAGCGGCCAGCCGAAAGTTATTCCCAACCTTGAAGGCGGGAATACAACCCCTTCTGTTGTTGCCCCAACTTCAAATTTGGTGGGAGTACCTGCAAAAAGACAGCAAGTGGTAAATCCGAAAAACACCGTATTCAGCGTCAAGAGATTGATGGGAATGAGATTTTCGGACCCCGAAGTGCAACATTTAAAAAAAGATTATCCATATACAATTGTTGAGGGAAAAAACGGAATGGCGTGCTTGGAAATAGAAGATAAAGTTTATACGCCGCAAGAAATTTCCGCCAAGATACTGGCAAAATTAAAAACAGACGCCGAAAGATTTTTAGGCCAAACTGTAACCGAAGCCGTTATAACCGTTCCCGCATACTTCAACGACGCCCAGAGATCCGCCACTAAAGAAGCCGGCCAGATTGCAGGGTTAGACGTAAAAAGAATAATAAATGAACCTACCGCAGCATCGCTCGCTTATGGGTTGGATAAAAAACACAACAGTCACAAAATAGCCGTATATGATTTGGGAGGTGGAACATTTGATGTATCGATCCTCGAAATAGGCGAGGGAGTTTTTGAAGTTAAATCCACTAATGGCGACACACATTTGGGAGGGGACGACTTTGACTCAAGAATAATAAGGTGGCTTATCGAGGAATTTAAAAAAGAAACCGGTGTGGATCTGACAGGCGACAGACAGGCAATGCAAAGATTAAAGGACGCCGGAGAAAAAGCAAAGATAGAACTTTCAAGCGCGATGGAAACGGAAATAAGCATTCCTTTCGTAACCGCAGACGCCACCGGACCAAAGCATCTTAATCTAAAATTAACCCGATCTAAATTAGAGCAACTCGTGGACGATCTGATTCAAAGAACTATTGAACCAATGGAAAAAGCACTAAAGGACGCCGGAGTTTCCAAATCCGATATTGCCGAAATTGTAATGGTCGGCGGAATGACAAGAATGCCAAAAGTGAATCAAATAGTTAAAGATTTCTTCGGCAAAGAACCTCACAAAGGAGTAAACCCCGACGAAGTAGTCGCCGTTGGAGCGGCAATTCAAGGTGGCGTTTTAGGTGGCGATGTTAAAGATGTTTTGCTCCTGGATGTTACACCGCTGACTCTGGGAATAGAAACTCTCGGAGGTGTGAGCACTCCGCTAATTAAGAGAAATACCACAATTCCCACATCAGCTTCACAAGTATTCAGTACCGCAGCCGATAATCAAACCAGCGTCGAAATAAATATATTGCAGGGCGAACGGGAATTTGCGGCTGATAACAAGTCGCTGGGAAGATTTATTTTGGACGGGATTCCTCCCGCTCCTAGAGGAATGCCACAAGTGGAAGTTGCATTTGATATAGACGCGAACGGAATATTAAACGTTACCGCAAAAGACAAGGCTTCAAATAAAATCCAGAAAATAACCATTCAGGGCGGAACCGGACTGGCTAAAGATGAAATAGAAAAAATGGTCAAGGAAGCGGAGTCACATGCGGCCGATGACAAAAAGAAAAAAGAAGAGGTTGAAGTCAGAAATACAGCGGATAACATGTGCTATACGGCCGAAAAGGCGTTGCGCGACGCCGGAGATAAAGTCCCCGCAGATGTAAAGACCGAAGTGGAAACAAAAGTAAAAACACTTAGAGAAGTGCTGCAAACTGCTTCAGTAAGCGAACTTAAAGATAAAACACAGGAACTTTCATTATCAATGCAAAAGATAGGGCAGAGTATGTATGGACAAGACGGAACTGGTACCGAAAACCCTAATGCGGGAGGACCGGGGAGCGGGAATTCGGGCGGAGACGGAGGCACAGGACCTCAAAACAATCAAGGCGGCGATAGCGGAAACAAAGATCAAAACGGAAACGGACCTGTCGAGGGAGAAATAGTTAACTAAACTGTTTCTAAGCTTTCTTTATCCTCTTTTATTTTTAATAGAGCTAAAGCTGCGTCTTTAACACCGGCCTTTGTCTCGGCTAAACCGGCTTCATCTTGCCCTGTTTTCGCTTTATTAAATTCGGCAGACATTCGCTCAAACCTCGCTCTGGCCATATGCTCCGCGGCGGCAACTGTATCAGCGTTAACTTCACCTTCTATATAAGCTTTTGCCCTTTTAATTCTGGTCTCAATAATCTCTACTGATTCGTCTAACACGGCCAAAATCTTTTCTGCAGATCTCGCCGGAGGTGCTTCTATTGCAGCGGCTCTTACATCTCCAATAGTAACAAGTACACTTTTTTCCAAATACTTTGTTTCGCCACTTATAGTAGCTTCTAAAGCTTTTGCCAGCCTTTCCGGTGCAAGATTCTCTTCATCAAGTTCTATTTCTTCTATCGCCGTATCTGCCAAAGAATCTTCATCTCTTCTATATTTTGGAGCTAATGCAAACCTGCCTGTTACCATATAAAGTTCCTTTCACTAAATTTAATATCGTTCTTTTCTAAACCTATGATATACTAAAAATACAAAATTTCTACTGCCCTGAATTTAACATTATTCCATTGTAATCAAAGGCAGTAAAAAGAAATAACTGCTATGGATGTACAAATACTTTTAGTTTTTATATTGGCTTTACTCACACTTAGTTTAATAGCTGTAGGTTTTTACGTAATTACGGTACTAAGAGAGTTTAGAGAAACACTTAAGAAATCAAATAATATTTTGGATAATGTTCAGGAAGTTACCGAATCAGTAACCACACCTGTTACAACTATAATGGGTCTAGTAAGTGGCATAACCCAAGGAATTAAAGCTGTTAAATCCATTACCACTTTAAGAGACAGCGATGAAGAAAAGGAGGATATGAAAAATGTGCAAAAAAGAAAGTAGTTCGTTTTTTACTGGAGCATTAATTGGTGCAGCGCTGGGAGCAGCAGCCGGATTTTTGTTTGCACCCAAACCCGGAAAAGAAACCAGAAAAGAATTAAAAGAAAAAGGACAAAAATATTGGGAAACAGGAAAGCTCAACTACGATCGCGCCTATAATATAGCTCAGGAAGCTGTAGACGAAATAAGAGAACACGCCGAGCCTGCTTTAGAGGAGATTCGAACTCAAGTGCAGGAAAAGGTAATACCTTTGGTTCATAAAGCACAAGAAGCGAGCGGACCGTTAAAAGAAGAAATAAAAGAAAAAATAGGGCGATTGGTGGACGACGTTGAAAACAAAATAGAAGAAGAAAAGAAAAACAAAAAAAGAATGTTCAACGGTCTCAAATAAAACCTATAAACACATTAATCTACAGTTCTTCGACAGTTAAAACCGTGATATTATTTACGCATGAATAACATAATTCCTCCAACAAATCCGGCGCCGGATAACCAAGGTCCACAACAACCTCCTCAAGATCAAAAACAAGATCAGGGAACCGGGTATCCGACTACTTTAACACCGGGAGGAGAAAAAGGCTTGCCCGTATACGAAGAACCCGTGGATAATAGTGAAGCTCAACAATCGCCCGAAGTTCAAACAAAGCCCGAAGCACAAAAACCACAACCCACACAACCTCCTATACAGGATAAAAATCAGGACACTTCACAACAGCCCGCTCAACCCACAGACAAAGCCGCACCCAAAAATGTTGTGGATAAAACAACCAGCAAAGAAAAACTTCACAGAGTAGGTACGCAAGCCGACTCCATAACCACACTGGCCGACAAAGAGGAAGAAGAATTTATTGAAAAAGTTGAAGAGCACCATAAACATTAACATATGAACGCAACGGAAACTTTATACGCAGTTTTAATTGTTACCTTATTATTTTTGATTGTAATAACACTTTTTGTAGGCATAGTATTGTGGCTGCTTTCTAAAAAAAGACAGAAAGTTGAAGAACTTTCCGAATATGATTTAACTTTTTTGCAAATAAAACTGCCGCAGCAAAATGAAACAGAAATACAAGCCGCAGAGCAGATGTTTTCAAACCTGACCGGTTTGAGAAAATCGGGATTTTCGACAATGCTCTCGGGACAATACAGAATCTCATTTGAAATTGTTTCCAAAAATACAGGTATTTCATTTTATGTTGTTGTACCCGACGAACTGGCGGGATTTATAGAAAAACAAATAAACGGCGCATACCCGGACGCGGAAATAGACATTGTCGATCCAAACGAAGTTTGGGACAGGGGAGAGGTTACCGCACTCACGGAATTGAAATTGGCCGGCGCGCCTTACTATCCTATAAAAAATTATGAGGATTTAAAAACAGACACTATGAGTTTAATATCCACAGCACTCAGCAAATTAAAAGAGGACGAGGTTATAGCAATACAATACATAATAAGCCCCGCCGGAGAGGGGTGGAGAAAATCGGGTCAGAAATTTTCTGCGGACATTAAATACAAGAGCGAAAATCAGGAAAAGAAATACAGAGTGGACACCTCTTTAATAGAAGGCGTTGAAAAGAAAATATCCAAGCCAGGATTTGACGCATCAATAAGAATTGTCTCAATAGCAAAAGACAAAATATCAGCGGAGACTCATTTAAGAAATGTAGCAACTTCTTTTGAGCAATTCACCGATGTTAAATATAACAGATTTGTTAGAAGAGACAGTACTTCCAAAAAACTTGTAGATGATTTTATTTTTAGGAGACTTCATACCAGAGAATTGTTTATACCCATTTTTGAAATTTCTCTATTCAGAAACAGCTCCGTGCTCAACACTGCAGAAATGGCCACAGTGTTTCACTTTCCGAACAAAAATGTCCAAACTCCGAATATAGTTTGGCGCGGGGCTTTAAAATCCTCCGCTCCCACTAATCTGCCTACAGAGGGCGCCTTATATCTGGGGTTAAATGTATTTAGAGGAGTGACCACAAAAGTTCACATGCTGGACAAAGACCGTTCCAGACACTTTTACATTATAGGGCAAACCGGTACCGGTAAATCCGAATTTATGAAAACCCTGGCTGTGCAGGATATTCAAAACGGTGAGGGTTTGGCATTTATTGACCCTCATGGAAGCGCAATTGATGACCTGCTGGAAAAAATACCACCCGAAAGGGCGGACGACGTAATAGTATTTGACGCTTCAGACAACCAGCGCCCCATAGGTTTAAATTTGCTCGAAGCAGAAACAGAAGAAGACAAACACATCGCTATAAACTCTTTTATAGCTCTTCTTTATAAACTATACGACCCGAACAGACAAGGTATTATGGGTCCGCAATTGGAACGCTCAATAAGAAATATTATGTTAACCGCAATGACCGATCCGGGAAGCACTATGGTAGACGTTCTAAGGCTGTTAATTGATACAAAGTACTCGCAAACTTTTATGCCCAAACTTACCGATCCGTTAGTCAGGCGGTTCTGGACTGACGAAATAGCGAAGACGAGCGACTTTCATAAATCCGAAAAAATGGGGTATTTTGTTTCCAAGTTTGACCGGTTCCTGACGGATATAACCATGAGAAATATATTGGGACAGGCCAGATGCGCCATAAATTTCAATAAAATAATGGCCGAAAAGAAAATACTTTTAGTCAACCTGGCAAAAGGAAAAATAGGTGAAGAAAATTCAAACTTTTTGGGTCTCTTATTAGTGCCGCGGATACTTGCTGCGGCGTTTAAAAGGGCAACTTTGGTTGGAAAGTCGGACTTCCCTAACTTTTTCCTGTATATGGATGAGTTCCAGAACTTTGCCACTCCTGACATAGCAACCATTCTTTCCGAAGCCAGAAAATATAAATTAAACTTAGTTGTAGCACACCAGTTTATTGCCCAACTTACCGACGACATTAAAGATGCGGTATTCGGAAACGTGGGAACCATGGCGGCATTTAGAATAGGTCCCGACGATGCGGAATACCTTGAAAGCCACTTCCAGCCTACATTTAAAAAAGAAGATTTAATGAACAATCCGATCGGTCAGTGCTATATAAAATTATTGGTAGACGGATTTCCGACACCTCCCTTTTCTATGAAGGTTGATTGGGATATGATAGTGGCAACCAGGAAAGATCCTGAAATGGCCAGACAGTTACTGGAAACGTCCAGAAACAAGTACGGAACTCCGGTAAAAGAAGTAGAAGAATATGTTAATTTAAGGGCCGGTTTTAATGAACCGCTTTCTCCGCCCCCTCCTCCCGAGAGGCCGAGAATACCTTTTTAATATATTTCGTTAACGCGAAGTATTTTATTGCTTCGCAAGCTTTCTTGCGAAAGGTAATGTAAATATGACAAGAGTAAGAACAGCCAGGGCAACAGCAGAAGAAATTCATGAGGCAACTCAGAGCGCTGAAAGCGCCGGCAGGGAAAAAACGCCTGCCGAAGTAGCAAAAGAGTTCAGCCTGGAAGCAATAGAAATTAAAGATATACAAGAACGCCTGGAAAGGGTAATAGAAGCTGTTGCACACGACGATGAAAAGTTCGCAAATGTTAAAGACGCTGCGGGAGAAAACAGAAGAAAAGTGGAACAACAACGATTAGCTAACCAAGCCAAAAAACTTATAGACCACTTTGAGGGTTTTAACCCGTCTAATAAGGACGATGACGCCAACGCATATTGGAGCTTATTACATGTAGACACTTCTAGATTGTCAGGAGCTGAAGAAGTAGAGGCGGAAAGAGACAAAAAACGTACCGAACAGGAAGCAGTTTTAGATGCTTTTAGAAGAAAAATGCACGAAACCGCAGGGGATCTTGTTTGGCTTGCACAACAGGATACAGAACAAGCCGGAGTGCTAATGCTTGGCATTATGGAAAGTGTTTTATCTCACGGCGAAGATATAAACGGCTTTAAGAAACTATTCGAAGAAGATTTTGGCTACATAGCAGATGCTAGAAAGGCTGCTCTTTACGCTGCAATTGAAAAGCAAGGCCGATTAGGGCCTATACCATTTAAAGATTTTGTAAAAGATCATTTCGGAGAAAAGCCAGACGACCAAAAAAGAGAACGTATTGATAGAGAAGTAAGGAATATAGAAGAAGTTAGAAAGAAAGCACACAGAGAATTCATTCAGGCACTTATGGACGCGCTCCCCCCACCCGAACTGGGAGAGCAGAGATGGAATGTAAGACCGGACGTTGCCGAAATTCCCGATATAAGCACTACAAGAGGCTACCAGGCCGCTCAAATGTGGAGCAAAGACTGGGAAAGAAGAAGGGGAAAAAACGAAGGCCCGCCGGCTGAAATACCCCTAACAGAACAAATTGTAGAAACAAAAGGCCGATGGATTTTCAAGAGAGATGTATTTCATCGAGAAGAACATTACGCAAAAATGAAAAAAGGCTTTGTATGGGTGCGAAGACCTGACGGAAAACTGGAACAGAAAGAAATTGAATATGCAAGTATAGTAACAAAGAAAGACCTGCCTGCGAGCTCTCTTGCCAGGGGTTTGCAACTGGGCAAAGTAATGGAGCGAAGGGATGACTGGGTAAGCGTTAATGTACAAACTTATGAAGCAACCGACATTGTAACAGCTGTGGATTTAGTGAGAAGGTTTCAAATACCACCGGCAAGAGAAATGGAAAACGGATTCGTGGGAATTCCCAGAACAGTCAGAACACCCGATGGAGAATGGGTCGAAACCTGGGATGTGGTAAAAGAAGAATTCAGACAAAAAGCTTTAGAAATGTTTCAGAAGTCACAGAAACAGTTTGAAGTTTTAGGCTTTGACTACGAAACCGAAAAAAAGAAAAAAGAAATGACAGACAAACGCCAGTACAGATGGAATACCGAAACTGCTCCCAGGGAGACTAGTGCAATAGAATACGAAGTAGCAAGAATTACGGTACAAAAGGAAATGGAATTAGCCGTACTTGAAGCACGAGCTGATCCTGAACTGGCTCACCTTGCTCCTTTGATCAGGCAGGCACAGGAAGGCTTAACTATGCTTTACAGAAGCATGGAGGACTATGGAAGAGTAAAAGTATACGAAAAGCTGGCCCACGAACGCGCCCAAGCCAGATTGAGAAGCGAGGGCCTAAATCCGGGAAGCGCGGAATGGACTTCCAGATATGAAAACACTCTGGCGGAAGAATTTTTACTCGTTTTTGAATATTACACACAACAAGCAATCGAACTAAAAAAACTGGCAGAAGAAACTATGGATGAAAAACATTTATATGCACAGGCAACACCTGAGCAACGGGCCGAAATGAAAAAGGCCCGTCTGGAAAAACTTGCCAATTTAGACGTTGAAGCACAAACAAGAATTGTGATCGGAACGGCAACTGAATCAACGGAGGCACGAAAAGCTATGGGTATTTTATCTACAAACGAAGCCGTAATTTCAGATGAAGTAAGAGCTGCGATGAATATGGCAAGAAGGCCGACAGAATCACAGGCAGAAGCTACGAATAGGCTTAATCATGCTATGGATACATTCTCGGATACAGCAACAGACGCAAATGAGAACTTATTGGCTGTTACTATGAGATACGCAGGTGCAAGAGCCGGACTAATTCAAACTGAATTGGACTTAATGCAAATGCAGGGTGCAACCCCTCAGGAAATAGCTGACAGGCGCACAGAGCTTGTACGGGAATACAACAATTTAGGCAACGTTTTTGCTGACCGCCTGCAAACTAATATTCACGTTTGGCAGGAAAGGCTCACGAGACAAAGACCTGAAGATTTTAGAAACAATGACATTCTTAGAGAACAGGAAAGAATTTTAGCAAGGCTAAATTTACCAGGCACGGTAACAAACCCACAAAGGAACCAACTGCGAAATAATCAGGACAGACAGAATATTAATATAGTAGTTGCCAATCTAACCGACGGCACTGAAAGAATGCAAGAATTAATACAATTCGGAAACAATGTTGCTGACGATTTAGAACTCGCTCAGGAAATCAGAGGGTTCAACGACAGATTCGCAGCTCCGATGTAAAAAAAGTAAGTTTCAGCTTTAGAAAACAATCTAGTATAATCTAAATAATGTTGGGTATTCCTGCCAAGCCAGCTCCAAATAAATTTTTAACTATAGACATGGATTCAGTGTCTATAAAATGCTTGGCTTTTTTTACTCCTGAAGATGAACCGACCGAATTTACCAGTATCGCACCGGACACAAAAGCAAAAATAATCGGGGTTGCTAAGGAATACTTAGAACCGGGCGCCATTAGAGGCGGCGTAATAATAGACATGGATTTAGTTGAAAAGGCACTGAGAAACTGTATTGAAGAGTGCACAATGAGCCAGGAGGAACCAATAAAAGACGTGATTTTCGGACTCAGCGGAAATTTATCATTAAACACTATAACAACAGCTAAAATTACCAGGCCAGTACATACTCCCATAACCGAAAATGAAATGAATGCCCTATATTCAAAAATAACCAACTCGGCTTTTACTCAAATAGAAAATGAAGTATTAAACAGTACCGGAGACAGCGACATAGAAGTGGAACTTATAACATCTTCAACTGTTTACGCGAAATTGGACAACAAATATGTGGATAATCCCGTAAACCAAGCCGGAAATGTTCTGGAACTGGCTTACTACACAGCATTTACACATTCATATCATGTTCAGGCTCTGCAAAAACTCGCAAAAAAACTCGGTTTAAGAATTGTAGCAATAGGTTCGGAAATGCATGCAATCGTAAATTATTTAAAACAAGGAAAACTTCCTCATATAGACTGTGTAATAATTAATATAGACAACGATTTTACCGATGTAGGAGTTGTGTTTGGAGGGGGGATGGTCTCGACAAAGGCTTTGGATTTCGGAGCCGTAGATTTTGCGAATGAAATCAGCCAAAAAACCGGATTGAGTTTTACGGAAGCAGAGAAGTTTAAAAGAACTTACTCATACGGAAAATTGTCCAGAACGGAGGCCGACGTTGTTAAATCCTGCATAACAGAAATAATCGATATGTGGCTGGAGGGCTTAAAAATAGTGTTTACAGAATTTACGGGAGTAAAAACTTTTCCCTCAAAAGTTTACCTGGTCGGAGACGCGGCAGAGCTACCTGATATACAGGAAATTCTGGACAAAGAACCCTGGACTAAATCTATAGCTTTCAAAGCTCCTCCCACCTACACAAAACTTACTTTGCGCGACCTTCAGGGAGTAACCGATTCAACAGGAACCCTCGGATCCCTTGAATATGTAATGAACGCCGCATTGTCAAAAATTTATTTAGAGATGCACGGAATCAACTGAATTAATTAAATTATTATGACAAAAATAGAACTTGATCTAAGCGACAACGTAATATCTACCATTAAAAAAGTAAAAGAAACTAACGATGTGGATATTGAAGTTGTAATCCCCCAAGGATCCGTAATTCTCGAAAATTCCATAAATGTAAAATTATTAAATAAACAGGCGGAAAAGTACGGCAAAAACTTGCGCATAGTTACTCTCGACGAAGCCGGTCAGAACCTTTTATCAATGCTAAACGACGAAGAAGGAATGGACCGTTATTCCAAAGTTGCTCCCGAAAACCAGGAAAGGATGCAGGAAAGAAGAAAAACTCTTAAAAGAAAGCTGCCGAAGCCTGATTTAGATTTCATAAATGCTATAAAACTACCCCGATTTTCCGTTCCTAAAATAAGCTTTGGTAAATCAAGAATGGCGGTTGGTGCAGGATTTTTAATAATAACGGCAATTATTTTGTCTTTAGTCTATTTCTCAAGAAATGTAAAAGCCGATGTAAAGATAATAGTTCATTCACAACCGCTGGCCAGAAGCATTCAAATCCGCGTTGACAAAAACGGCTTAACAAAAGCTCCTGAAAAAACTTTAAGAGGATCGGCTATAAGCGCAACTGAATCCGGAACTTTAACCACACCCACAACGGGAGAAAAACTGGAAGGAAAACGGGCTAAAGGCAAGGCTAAAATTTTTAACTTTTTGACAGATACGGAAAAAGAATTCAGCAAAGGAGATATCTTAACCGCAAAAATAAAAGATAAAGATTATAATTACACTTTCGACGATGATGTAACGGTGGCTGCCGGCGTTTTGGATACAACCACCACTCCACCGGGCATTATCGCGTCGGAAGCGGAAGTAAACATTGTGGCAGCAGATATAGGAACAGTATACAACATTGAAAGCGGTATCGACCTTGAAGTAAAAGGTTATAAAAAAACACAGTTTTATGCCAAAACCTCAACCGACATAATCGGAGGCGAAAGCAAAATAATAAAAACAGTTACACAAGCGGACCGCGATAAGCTTTCAAAAGAACTGACTAAAACAGTAATCGAAACCGCTCAAAAAGCTTTGGAAGGAAAGTCCACAAACTCTATAAAAGTTATTCAGGGAACTTCCTTGGCGGGAGAAACACAGGAAGTTTTCAACCATAACTTAAACGATGAAGCAGACACTTTGGAATTAATGACTACCGTTACAATAAACGCTCTGGCTTACAACACAAATGACTTGGACAAGCTGGTAGAAGAAATGCTCAAAGATTTTGTGCCTGAAAACTTCGTGCTTTCGTCAAAAGAAAAAGAAGTGAACGTGGAGGTACTGGGCAACTCCGAAACAACCGTTTTAAATTCCGACAAAGCTGACCTGCAAATAACTATTAAAACTTTTGTAGTCCCGGACATAACGGAAGACAGCATTAAAGAAATGTTAAAAGGCAAAGATTCCAAAGAGGCTGAAGAAATATTGGGAGGAGTAAAAAACATAAGAACTTATTCAATCAATTTAGATTCAGTAATACCTATATTTAAATCCATACCGACAAACACGGATAATATAAATATAATTATTGAAAGGGAGTGAACTAATTCTCTAACTGCAAGAATTGCATACTATGAACGGACCTGAAGAAATA
>Ga0154771_148_pt3 | contig 16141 bp, 13 predicted proteins | sample Rifle2008BG16ft_FD_105779 | JGI IMG/M metagenome (GOLD analysis project Ga0154771, IMG submission 105779) | candidate division WWE3 bacterium RBG_16_37_10
GGAAAAAAACATATAGATATTTGGATGAGCAGTAATGATGATAATGAAGATAAATTATATGACTGCCAGGAATATTGGACCAGAAGTAAAACCAAAATAGAAATTAATCCTCCCAAAAACCGGGAAGTAAATCTCGCACCGTTATTTGATAAAGAAAACGGCGAGTGCTTGAAAACTATTTAAACTTTTTGGGTTTCGGCAAATACTCATCTGGAATTAAAGTTTCTTTAGGAACTTTTAATATTTCTTTCCAGAATCTCTCTCGGGAAACATAATAAAAGGGATCATCCGGGTTCACCAAATAATTATGTTTAAAATTTCTTAAGTCTTTGCTCATCTTCGAAACTATCTGCCCGCTTGTAAGCCATTCATATTTATATTTACCTAAAGGAATTAAATTTGTATATGACATTAATGAAAATCTCCCATCAAACGCAAAATAAAACTCCATATAACTTACAACAAGATCTCTCACTGACATATACATCGGATTTCTTGATTTCAACCCCAGGAATTTACTTTGAGCAATAGAACCGTACTTTTCTCCTGATTTATATAAGCATAAGATGTGTTCTTCGTCATTACGCGGCAATAGTTCGATTATAGATGATTTGAACCCGTGATATAACAAACACGCAACAGCTAAAAGCGCTCCGTTATAGCATTCAGCTTTTTTATCTCTAAGAACTTCCTGAACACTGCGGTCTTCTCTATATGGATCATAATCGATTTCATTGTCTATATATTTTTGAATCTTCTCCGGGGTATTCAATATCTTTATGACTGCTAGCTCTTTTTCCGATAATACAGCAAAATAATCTTTAAGCATTTGTAGATGATAGTAGTTATAGGTTTGTTTGTCTACAAAGTTTCAACAAGTAATTCAACAACATAATTAGTAAAGTAATATAAAATAGAAACGTTACGTCTCTTTTAGGATTTTCTTCTGGCTTTTTGAGCTTTGGCTATATTTTCGCGGTAGGCTTTTTCCTGCGCTTCGGTCGGTTTTTCCTTCTCAGGTATATTTTGCCTGTCCTTCGCGCTGAAAACATCGCCTTTAAGAAGCTTTGGCACAGAACCTAAATTATTCAAGAGTTCTTTTGCATTCTCTGAATCAGGAACCAGCCTGCCGTTTTCAATATGCGCATCACTTTTACTGATTAGCCAAGCTTGTGTATCCCAGGAACCGCTACTTCTTTTCCCAGTCAGCCTTTGAATATGTCCTGGAGTTCCGACATCATGATATCTGAAAAATACAAAATCCTCTTTTGGCCTTACAACTATTCTGAAATAATCACCCTCCCCCTTCGTTCCCGGTTTAGCACGTTTTTTCCCGCTAGGTTCAGCCAGGGCACGCATCCTGGGAGGCATTCCTTTCCAAAATCTTTGCGCATTATGGGTACCTTTTTGCGACGTTAGTTTTTGTTTAGAATTCACCACATATCTCACCTCCCCGCGAATATAAATTAATTATTATAAATACCTCTATTAATCGCAGTATACCTTATTTTTAGATGGCATATAATTATGTAAATGGATAAACAAAGCAACAAGCGCGTTATTACTATTTTATCTTTAGCTTCCTTTTTACACGATATTGGTTCGGATATGGTTTTTTCGGTCTGGCCACTTTTTGTTACACAAATATTAAAAGCTAATATGTCTGTTTTGGGTTTAATAGACGGATTGGGAGACGCCGTAGTTTCTGTTTCAGGTGCTGTAGGAGGTTATATTTCAGATAAAATTAAAAAGAGAAAATTATTTGTATGGACCGGATATCTATTTGGTGGAATTTCCCGAATCGGGTATGCTTTATCTCCGACGTGGCACTGGCTGATTCCTTTTAAGTTATTGGACAGATCCGGAAAAATAAGAAGTGCTCCGAGAGACGCTATTATCTCGGATATTTCAAACCGGGAAAACAGAGGGGGAAGGTTCGGCATATTAAGAGCCGCAGATAACACGGGTGCCGTAGTCGGAATTTTAATCGCTGTTGTTCTTGTTCAAAGATTAGGGTTTAAAAACCTATTTTTATTAGCGTCAATACCTTCAATTTTCGCGGTAATTTTACTGATCATCGGTCTAAAAGAATCCAGACAAGATTCTCAAACTATCTTTAAAGGAATCAGATTAAGAGATTTTAATTTTAACCTACGTTTATTAACCATTTTGAGCGCAATATTTGCTTTGGGTTCATTCAGCTATTCTTTTTTACTACTTTTCGCAAATAAATATGGAATTGCTAATTATCAAATCCCAATTTTATATTTGCTTTTTACGATTGTGGCAGCTGTTTGCTCAATACCATTCGGAAAGTTATCAGATAGGATCGGAAGGAAAAAAGTTTTGTATTTATCATACTTTTTTTGGGCTGTTGTATTAATATTACTTTTAATTTATTCCCAAACTGTAGGAATTTTTACTGCCTTCATATTTTATGGTCTACATAAAGGTGCATTAGACCCGGTTCAAAAAACTTTAGTAGCCGAACTCGCCCAAAGGGAATACGTAGCATCAACTATAGGAGCTTTTCAAATGATAATTGGTTTAATTTCTCTTCCTGCTTCATTTTTAGCAGGCATTTTGTGGGACAAATTTACTCCTTTTACACCTTTGTATTTCTCACTTATATTAACTTTAGTCTCGGCGGTAATGTTAGTTTTTATAAAAGAAAGTGAATAAACTCATATGAAACATCTAAACATCAAAATTCACGGATTTGTGCAAGGTGTAAATTTCAGATTCTTTGTTGAACAAAAAGCACTTGAATTGGGAATTAAGGGGTTTGTAAGAAATGAACCGGATGGAACAGTTTACGTTGAGGCTGAAGCCCCGGAAGAGATGCTGAACAAGTTTGTGGAGTTTTGCAAAAGAGGACCGTCATTTGCAAGAATAGAAAAAACTGAAATTTCTGGAGGTAAAATCGAAAACTTTAACACTTTCGAAATTCTAGCTTAAAGCTCTAATTCTTTTAGAATAAATGATTTGATATATAATTGCCTGATGAAAAAAGTGGCAGTTGCCGGTACCTGGCAAACTTTAAACCAACAAATGGAAGAAGATGTAAGAAAGGAGGTAAAATATATAATTGAATCCGGAAATTCCATAGTAACTGGTGGGGCATTAGGAGTTGATTATATTGCAACAGAAGAGACTTTAAGTGTAAACCCAGACGCAAATAAAATAAAAATATTTTTGCCAACGACCCTGGAAATTTACTCCAGACATTATCTCAAACGCGTTGAAGAAGGTGTGATTACAAAAGAACAGGCACAGCTATTAATCTCCCAACTTACAAAAATAAGAAACCTAAACATCAATTCAATAGTTGAAAACCTGACAAATGAAATTGTAGACCATACAACATATCGCGAAAGAATAAACGATATTATAAACGAGTCAGACGAATTGATAGCATTTCAGGCCAACGAAAGCAACGGAACTCAATACACAATAGACATAGCACATCAAAAAGGAATTCCGGTAAAAGTTCACAAATATACTATCAATTAGAAACGTATATAATCTATAATTACTTAAATGCCAATTTCTGCCCAAAGTTTGAAAAATCTAACGGATAAGAGGACCGTAATTATTATGGCCTACGCTAAAGCCGGTTTGGGGCATTTAAGGGTTACTAACGCGCTATATAACGAGCTTCCCAAAGAAGCTTTTATTGCTCTATTACGATCTGCTGACACTTCCACAGAACACTTGCACAGAATAACCAGCGCTCACAAATTTACACGAAGCATAATGGAAAGTACACAAAACGGATTGCTGGAGAATGTGTTTACAAAATTATATAAAGCGTTTCTAAAACAGAATACCGATATTGTGTACAATCAAATATCGGCTATATTAACTCAAAGAATGGAAGTTCCAAAACAGGTAGTGATTATTGCAACTCACTTTGGTTTAGCTCATCAAATTTCGTATATAAAAAGAAAACTTGAAAAGGAAAACAATATTAAAGTGTATTTAGTTGTACAGGTTACCGATGATAGTCCTCAAAAAGTGTGGTATGTGGAAGGAGCGGATATAATTTTCACTCCAAGTGAACACACCAAAAACAAACTTGAAGAATACGCTAATATTTCAAGTAACAAATATTCGCATACTCAGCAGGATAAAACACCTAAATTTATTGCAATTAATTATCCACTCGCACCCGACCTTTTTAAAAACCTAAAAGAAAACGAATTCGAAGATAAAATGAAACAAGTCGACATTACAAAGAAATCGGAAATTAACGTAATGGTTCCTATATCCGGCGCGGCAGTCGGAATGGATTTTTATATTAAATTAATACCCATGATCCATTCTTTAAATAACAGAATAAGATTTTACATTGCGGTAAAACACGCGCCATTCACAAAAGATTTCATACAAAAAATAAGTAGTTTAGACTATGTAAAAGTTTTTACTTCAGCGGATTACCGTGACATTGTGGATATATACGATGAATTATATAAATTAATGATCTTCTCAATTGAAATATCAAAACCCAGTGAGCAGGCTTTTAAATGTTTGTTAAATCCCAGACAGAGAGGAGGAGTTTTTATGTTTTTTGCCAACCCTGTCGGCAGGCAGGAATTCGATAATCTGGCATATTTAAGAAGAGAAAAACTCATACCAAGCGAAGGTGAAAATAAATTATTATGGAAAGATCGTAATTCGGTTTTTGATAATAAAGAATTATCAGAATTAATTAAGGCTTCCCGAGGCCTAGAACTGCCGTTCCATTCCGAAACTTCCGCGGCATTTATTAATAAATGTATAAATTCAGGACTCATCAAGAATGCTTTGGAACATCAAAAATTCAAGAGCTATGCAAACGGAGCTGAAATATTTTGGAAAACCGTAGATGATTTACTGGAAAGAAACCCCCCGCCAATTACGTCTATTATCTAAGTTAAATTACAAATTTCCCGTCCCGATAAATTATTTTTTCGGATTTATCTTTTAAATAGGCAGTCACAACTCTGTTCTCTGTTGAAATAATATCTGTATGGATTACTGAATCGTTAAACCCCCATTCATCCCACTGCTCTTTTGTAGGCTTTGAAGGATCTCCGGGATAAGAATCTTTATAAGCGGACCCCAAAGCTAAGTGTGTATTACCATATTCCCCTCCAGCGTTTTCGTCATACAAGGTTTCCGCCATGAATTTTGTAATATGGGAAAGTCTTCCATCGGTTAAGGAGAATTCCCCTATCTTATCGGCATTTTCAACAGCTATCATATCTTTTAATACTTGTTCGCCCTGTTTAGCTTCAGCTTTTACCACTCTTCCTTCTTTAAACTCAAGCCTGACATCTTTAATTAAGTTTCCATACCTGTATAAAGGCTGATTAAAATAAATATGTCCTTCAGTCATTCTCCAATCAGGAGAAATAAATACTTCAAAACTGGGAATGTTTCTACCGCTCCCTCCAAGCCATCTCCTGTTTTCCCCCAAACCTACTACTAAATCCGTATTTTCCGATTTCACTTTCACTTTCTCTATATTTAGCTCGGTTAATTTATTTTTAACTCTACTAATTTCAGCCATTACTTCACGCCATTTTTGCACCGGATCCGGTTCTTCCAAGTAGCACGCTTTAATTATTTCATTCCAATACTCTTCTAAAGTCATTCCAACTTCATCAGCCATAGCAGGAGTTCCATACAATGCCAATGTCCACGTTAACTCTCCTCTGTCTTCTTTTTCAAACCTCCAGTTTTTATAAGCAGTAAAAGCTTTTTGACGGGTCATGATTTTCTTGCTGTCTATACCTTCAAGGTCGTGTTTGTCCGCTTCTGCCAATATTCCTACTAAATGATCCGCCTGGTCTACCAATCCTTTCATATACTTTTCCGGAAAGAAATTCAATTGATCTTCATTGGCAAGTTCGTAATATTGTCTGGAAAGTTCGGTAAATCCTCTTTGCATCTCATTAGGCATAAAATAAACTACAGGATACGCACCGGATTTCAGGGCGGCTACCTGTAAAGTAATAAGGAGTGGTTTTGCAGATTCCGGCACCATCAGAAACACGGTTTCTTTTTCTTTTATTCCTTCTCCGCCGTTAAGTGCAAAATTAATAACCACATCCGCATATTTATTTAATATTTCTTGTGAGGGCGTGTATTCCATTCAAAAACGAATATACAATAATAAATAGCAATAAGTCTATAGTTTATGGGATTTTTATTTTAAAGAAGCAATATTACCCTGTTGATTGCTGTCCAAAGAGTAAACGTTTCCCTGCCCCTGACTGCCTTGTGGTCGCTGCGGTGGAGTTGGAGGTGATGGTGGTGCTTGAGGCGGTTGGGGAACCTGCGGTGGTTGTGGTTGAGGTGTTTGAGACCTCGTCGCCGGCTGTTGCTGCGGCATCGGTTGCGGTCTAGATGGCTGAGTTAAGGGTTGTGCAGCTGGCTGTGCGGGCGATGGAGGTTGTGAAGAAATAGGTTGTGAACCTTGCTGAGGTTGTTGTGGGTTGTTCAATCCTATCCATCTGCTGGCAAAATTCATATTTTGCTGAGGAGTTTCAGGCTGTCTTGGCACACTTGGCAATGGCTGGGTTGGCTGCTGCTGGGGACGTGTCTGTATTCTGTCGGCAAATGTTAGCGGCTGTCCAACTACCGAAGGCTGCAACGGAGGAGGCGGGGGCGGACCTTGAGTAGCTGTGGGCTTTTGACCTAAACCTTCTGCCATCTTAGAGGACATTTCCTTAACCGACTTAAGAATTTCCTCGGCGCTTGGTTCCCTATCTACGTCGGCAGTCTCCTGAGGTTTAGGAGCAGCCGGCGCTGGCATGGACGGTACTGTGAAAGGCGGTGGCGAAACCGGCCTTGTCTGCTGCTGCGGCGGTTGCGGACGAGGTTGTACAGGTGCAGCTTGAGGTATTTGAGTCGCTTGCGGCGGTTGGGGTCTCGGCTGCACTTGCGGAGACACCATTGAAGGTTGGGAAGACACAGGCTGTGGTTGCGGGGGAGCTTGTGGCGGTTGTGAAGTACGCTGCTGCGCAGCAAACTCAGGCCTCACATTTCCTTGGGAATCCATGGTTTTATATTTATCCGGTTCAAACCTTTCAACAGGGGTATATTTAGGTTTCTCAACCGGCCTTGTTGTAATTAATCCTTCTTCCCTAAGTTTCAAAATTTCGGCGGGATTTGTAGTAATTAATTTATGTTCGGCATCCGAAGCAACTACTTTTATAGAAACATGATTTGCGCCGGCAAAAAACAAACCTTCTCCCTTATCAGCGGCGAGCAAAAGCCTTTTTTCCCCTTCAGACAAGTAAAATGTCTCAGCAACTTTATCAATAGCTGCAGGGTGCTGTTTTAGCAATATTTGGATTGAAGAGTTTGTAACTATCGCTTTACCGTATTCCGAACTTAGAAAGTCATCTACATCCTGTGATATTGTGGTCAAACCCAGGTAGTATTTTCTCGCTCTTTTAGCAATACCATAAATAAACCTTGCACTATCCTCCCTTTGAAGCAGGTTCCAGGCTTCTTCAACAATTAAAATCCTTTTCTTTAAATCTTTTCTGATTCTGGTCCAAATAAAATCAAGAATTATAAAAAATGCCACCGGTCTTAGTACATCCTCCAAGTTCTTGGTTGAAAAAACCGTCATTTTACTACCGATACTTATAGTGGATTGTGCGTCAAAAACTCCGGCCAATGAACCCTTAATATATTTTTCCAGTCTCTCAGCCATTCCTTTTGCTTCCGGTTCTTCCGCGCCTAGCAGGACTTTATATAAATCTTCCATCACCGGCGGTTCTTTTGTTTTTTGTGTAACCGGATCTGTAGTAATACCTTTGATTCTATAAGTTTCAATTAAGGCTCTATCCAAAATAGCTTCCTCAGTCGGACTTAAGTCACCCAACATTAATTTAAAAAGCGTATGCAAAGACAATAGTTTTTGACCCAGTTCGTTTTCACCTTCAACTGCAATACCTGATAAGTCGAAAGGATTAATTTTCGAAGGAGAATTAGATGAGAAGCTTATATAATCCCCGCCAACAATATCGCATAAAGGTCTGTACTCTTCTTCCACGTCGATAATCATTATTTCCGCGCCGAAAATCATAGTTCTCAATGCTTCAAGTTTAACAAGGTAAGATTTACCTGAACCGGATTTGGCAAAAACAACTGTATTGGCATTTTCCAAAGAGAACCTGTCAAAAATCACCAAAGAGCCATTATGCCTATTAATCCCGTACAAAATGCCATCGTCGGAAGTTAAGTTGGACGAAGTGAAAGGAAATGTCGTAGCCAGGCTAGTCGTGTCCATATTCCTTGTAACTACCAGCTTATCCATAGCAGAAGGTATAGTGGACTGAAATGCTTCTTCCATTTGCAGAGTCGCCGTTTTAGAAATCAATAACAAAGACCCTAATGTGGATTCCAGTTTTGTGGTTATATGCTCCAACTCTTCCAGAGAGTCTGCCGGAATAGTTATATAAAATGAAAACTGAAAGAATTTTTCGATACCTTTCACAAGCTGATCCTGCAATGCCTTGGCATCCTCAAGTGCCGCAATAACAGCCGGATCCTGCAGTCTGCCTTTTTGATTATTAGAAAGGACAGTAGCTTCCAGCTCGGTCATCTTTTTGCGGAGGTCGTCCAAAACTCCCTTTGACTTAACCGGATAATAAAACATTCCGATGTCTAACGAGTGATCAAAATTAATTACTGGGGAGAGCCAGTTAGCTCCCACAAATCTGGGATAACCTGAAACAAACAAAGTTCTGTAATAAGTATTCCCGATTTTTATATGATTGAAATCTACTTCGAGTGCCGACGGAGCAATTATATCTCTTACATTTACCATTCCTTTCGCCAAAGTTTGAGGTGAACTGGCTTCTTCAGGTGTGGGTTTTACAGATTTGGCTTCAGTCTTAGGTTTTTTCTTAAATAGCGTTAACTGTGGAAGCTTCATAAATTATTCCTCAAATATTGCCGGATTTACCAACGCGGTTTTGTAATCATCTACATTGGTCCTGATTCTCTGTCCGTGAATAGAACTCGGGTTATAAATATCAAAGTATAATTCAACGAGCTCTTGTGTGGTAAGCTGTCGGGCTTTAACCCCAATTCTGTTAAACTCACCTATAACGTGGTCTACCCTAGGCACTAACTGTGTCTGCGCCATTTTTAGCGCTGCGTCAACATTTACTCTAACCCTTTTGGTATGAGTCCCCAACAATTTAGATAGAAAGTCAAAAGGACCGGAAGAAAGTTCTGATTCCATACCGCCTCCGGTTGAAATCGTTACGTAAAAAGTTTTATCCAATACGTCATTAGTTTTAATTATCTCCTGAACAAATTTTCTGTAGGCTTCGGCTTGATGTTTTAAAAGAGGGTCCTGAAGCCTGTTTTCTATTCTTTGAACCTTTTCAATGTATTTAGTAATATCAAGTCTTTTGGAACGTATCACAACCTGAACGGGAAAAGTAAGAGAATTCAACAACATCGAAAACGCGGCGATTATTGCGTCCTGCTCTATTTCCGATAACAAATCAAAATTGACGGCTGTAGTCTGTAAAACTGCAGCTACACTTCCGCTTTTTAAAATAACCAAATTATCCTTTATTTCTTCAACATCCAAATGTTCTTGAGTTGTAGCATCAGTTTTTACTGGCATAGTTTCAAATAATCATCTTCCGACAATCTCCAAGGGAGAAATTATTTCTCCTTTAACTTCTACTGAAATTATATCAAAAGTTAATCCGGTCTTTTTAGAGGAATCTGCCTCAATATAATATATACCGTTCATTAAAGGTGTACTGATAGAAAACTGACCTAATGCGTTTGTTTTTAATGCCCTAACCGGTTCGCCTTTCTGACTCTTTATTATAACTACAGCCCCCTCAATTGTTTGGCCGGCGCTATTCTTAACAGTCCCTGATAAAATATTAGGTCGGTCGGCCAAAGGCTGCTTAGTTGTGAAAGAAGCGCTTATCGCACCGGTTCCATAGGGCTGGGATTCAGTCTGTACCGGTTTTTTAATTTCCTTGTCTTTAAATTCGTTAAATGTTGATTTCAATTTTGTGTAATCTACAGACAGCTGTGATTTTTCCTGCTCCAGTTTTTGAATTCTTTCCTGAGTTTCAGTGCTAACCTGCCCTTCTTGTTTCGATTTTTCCAAGTCTTCCTTGAGCTTGTCAATTTCTTTAGTTAAATTAGTATTTTCCTGTTTAATCGCCTCAATTACACTCTGCGCCTGCTTTTTGACACTTCCTTCTTCTACCTGACCTTCTTTGGAAATCACATTTTTATACATCTCGTCTCGTTTTATCTGATCGATCAGCCTCTTTAATTGATCTGTTTTGCTTTCCAAATCGGATTCTAGTTCCATCTGCTCATTGGTCCTCAAAACTTTTTCCCCTCTTACCGGTAGAATAAATTCTCCCTTTTCAGGTATTAAACTTGTAAACATTCTTCCCGTCCTTCTGTCCGGCGTGATTGGAGTTAAAGGAATGAAAGCACTAATTGAAGGCATTGTTAAACCCGCCTGTACTGAAGGCGGCATTGTAGACCGGATGATTTGTAACTGTTCGGGAGTGAGTTGTTCCGCCGAGGGATGCATAATGTAAGATTGCTTGATTATTTCTGCAGCTTCAGGTTTAGTAGGCACTCCCTCTTCCCTCACCTCTTTCAATTCTTCGGGTTTTCTTTCAGGTATTCCTAAAGGAATTTCTTCCGTAACCGGTTGAGCAGGGGGAGCGGGCTGCGCCGGCTGGTAGTAAGTAGGTTCCTGCACAGCAACTGAGACGTAAGGAGACGGAGCTGGTGCCACACGGACTTCTCCCATAAAAGCATCCCGGACTTTTTTGATATATTCGGCTTCCTGAATATCCAATCTGTCGATTTTAGGAGTTTTATTTTGATATTCTAAGTATTCTTCCAATTTTCTCCTGCTTGATGTAGGAGCCAAAGTAACAAGTTCATGTTTTACAACAGCCAGGTTTTGATATAAAAATATAGAAGGTACGTTCAATTCTCTTCTCCATATCATTTGAGAAGGACTGTACATTGAACGTAAAAAGTTAACAATCCACTGATCCAAACCTCTGTCGGCTATAGAAAAAAATGCCAATCCAAGCCCCAATAGTGCAAAGAACAGTGCCAAAGGTATTCTAAATATCCCGCTTAGAACGCTGAAACACAACCACGCCAACCCCCCAAATACCATTAGATAAGCAAACTGTCTCATAGTTAAATCGCCTATGAGTTTAAATTCAACGTCCATAATATTTTGCGGTACGGCATGCTGCTTGTTAGTAGTTTGTACTTCTTTAATAGGCATTTCTTAATTCATTATATAAGAAAATATCTAATTGCGTCAGTGGTAAAGCCATTGATTGAATTATTTCAGTTTTAAGTAATAAGATTTATCTGTTAAAAGATTATCTCTCACAACACCTTTTTCTCCTTCAATCGAAACTGTAGAAACCGAGGGATCCAAAGTCAACCCGAATGGCGGGTTAAATACAAACTCCACCGAATCAGACAAAGTACCGGGCTGTTTTTGCCAATATAACCTATATTCCATATTTTCCTGATTAATAACCGATCGATTTGAAAGATCAAAGTTTATTACCAGTTTCAATTCCTTACCTGTTTCAAGTTTAAAGTTTGTTTCAAACGAATTATAAGCTCCCTCTTTGGATATAATTACCTCTTTAAATATATCTTTTTCCGGTTCCTCCGCGTAAAAGAGTTTTGCACCCGTGAGTTTAGTACCCGTCTGCGTCAGTACACGAACGTAGTTTGTGTATGGTCCGCCCGGCCAGGCGTCGTCCGAGCCGTTATGAGTATAATCAAGTGTCAACTCACCTCTTAACAAACCGTCTCTTGTTAAAGAAGAAACTTCATACTTCATTTTATTTTCTATATAATAATTTGATTTAGTTCCGCCCAAATTCGCATTTACAACATATAAATAATCCCCCTCCGTACTTACCAGAGATCCGTCCCAGTGCCCTTCATTTAACACAGCCGCAAACGGACTGTTTAATATATGAACCAAAATATGTTTTTCATTTAGAGACTTATTCATGTTATTGAACAGATCGGACATTTTCTCTTTTGACAGTGCAAATACGCTCTCGAGCAGTTTGCTGCCTAAAATAGTCAGAAATGATCTTTTTTGATCAGACCCGCTGCTGTAATTAAACTCGCTGTGAAATTGAGTTCTTTCAAATAAATTATCGGCGGTAATTTCCTCATTATAAGCGGCCAAAAATGTCGGTCCGGTTACCCTTAGTAAACTCTGCACAAATGCCAGGTCAACCGCCAGTACACCGTCAAAATGCTCGCCGTTTAATCTATAAAACAAATTATCTATATCTTGGGCAGAATTCGGAAAATTCGGATTCCAGTTTGCATTTCTTATATAAAACCTCGTTTCTTTTAAAAAGTTTTCAATGGGTTTTGGCGGAGCGACCTTTATATTTCTCACGTCAAGTTGTCCGTCCGGATTATAGACATCGTCTATCGTCAAAGATTTAATCTTACCTTTTTCCAGCTCTAAAATTGCATAGGAACCTATAAATCCACCCGTCGGCCTGATTTCATTTGAATTTTGAAATAAAATTAAATATTTTTTTATTTCATCCGAACCTAAAAGCTCCGGTACAGATTCCGTTGCCGACAAAAGCACGTATAAGCCATCGGAAACACTGTTTATCATTTTTTCATATTCTAATACGTTTGAGATCAAACTTTGTGGAAGTGCATTAATGTCGGTGTTCTTTATGTTTGCCAGAGCCAGCTGCAGATTGTTTTTTGCTATTTCAATATTTACTTTCGCCTGGTCAAAATCTTCATCAACTAAATATTTATTCGAATTCGGTTTTATAGTTTCCCAAATTTGATTAAATGGGTTTGCAGCTTTAGACAAATTATAAGCCGACTTGGAAAAGTATGATGCGGAAGATAGAAGACCGTTTATAGAATCATGCTGTTCGGATCTGCTGAGAATTTTAAATATCCACTTAATTTTAGAAAAAGAATTCTGCGCTTTTGAAAAACTAATATAAGCTTCATTTGCTTTGTTCTTAGAGGCTTCAGAATCCAGCTGGGTTACCAAAGTAGGAATTTGCTCCAATGATTTTACGGCCGCCTTAACGGTGAAATAAGTTTGACCTACGGGTAATATAATAAAAATCAAAATAAAAGAAAGTAGTATAGATATGGGAATTAAAATCCTATTATTAAATCCAAAAGACATTCTAGGAAAATTAATTTTCAAACCCAAACCATTTTTTTCCTTATATTCCTGTTGAGAGAAAGCACTCTCTTTAACTTCAGCCAATGATGTAATTCCCTGTTTTACTTCCACAGTCTGAGGTGTCATTTCCTGAACAGGCGCCAATGAACTTACGGCAACTTTAGCCTTTAGCTTTTCCTCAATTAATTTTGAAGGTTTGAAGGTATTTTCATTAACGTTATAACCGAAAGCTGTCAGTGTTTTAATCAAACCTGTTCTAAATGGAATCTTCGCTTCCCACTTTAAAATTTCCAAGTTCTCTCTATCTGGCGATTTAACATCAAAAAAATTGAAGCTTGACGGTTCGGGCTTGAACTTAATATCTACACCTCCATCAGCTAAACTCTTTAATAAATAAGCTATTTCTAAACTTGAAAATGGTTCATTCCCGACTAAATTAAAAATCTTGCCTTCGGTATTCGGGCCAAACAATGACTTGACCAATCCGGATACTACGTCAGAAACAAACAAATAATACTGCTTTTTAGAACCGTCACCAAAAACAGTCAAATTCTTTTTATTAACCATATCGTTCAGCATACTGCCTAAATTTCCCGAGGCGCTAAAATCCATTTTCGGTCCATACACTTCGGGAACTCGCACAATTCTTGCATTTACCGTATTTTTCTTAAAATATTCCCAAACCAAAGCTTCAGCGTATCTTTTCGCTTCAGTTAAGGAGAATTTCTTTTCTTCTTCATTTGTACCCCCGAAATATTTATTTAAATCAACAGGAGACATCATTCCCTGATAAACGTCTATTGTGGAGGCGAGTACAAATTTTGCCTGCGATTTTGTCGCAAGGTCTAACAGGTTTTTAGTACCTAAGGCATTAGTCAACAATGCGTCTAAATTGACGTCGCTTTGATTAAACAGGTATGATTCCAATCCTGCCAAGTGGAAAATATAATCAACGGTCCCTATTTCTTCGGGAAGCCCCCTGCTAATATCAACATCAAAAAGTGCGAATTTCGAATTATTTAGTAAATGTTCTACGTAGTTACGTTTACCGGTTTTAAAATTATCCAATACTACAACTCTCGCATCCTTCAATAATAAAGTTTCAGCTAAATGAGATCCTATAAACCCGGCTCCGCCTGCTATTAATACCGTTGGTGCAAGGGCAGTCTTTTGTATAACTTGTTTCTGAACGGGCATTACATTAAGTATATTTTTATATGGGTATATTTACAAGATTTAATGGACAAACATGAAAGTTAAATCCAAACTAAGAATGCCAACTTATGTGTAAATAGTATAATCGTGCTATATAATCTGAATATGGAACTTAGGGTAATAATTGAAATACTAAAAAGAAATATTAAACTCATTTCATTATATACATTAATCGGAGTGGTTATAGGAATCGCTTCATTTTTTATAATTCCGCAAAAATATGTGTCCTCCGGATCTTTATTTGTAACAAGGCAAATTGAAAAAAACACTAATGAATATTTTAGCTATGAAGGTTATTATGCGCAGCAGACTGCACAGTTTTATACAAATTCGTTAACCGGATTGGTGGAAAGCATAGATGTTAAAAGTTCTACATTAGATAAAATGAACGTTCCGGTTACCGAATACACCCTAAGAGAATTATCCAGAAATTTGAAAGTCAAAAAAACTGGCCCCCAGCTTATAAATATTTCCATAAAAGGGTATACATTCGAAAACGCCGCGGAGAGGTGGAAATCATTGGTGGATTCGACTTTAGAATCAATTCAAAAAATAAATGAGAAAAGCGACCCCATGATAAATGTATCCAAAGTTGCGGAAACGCCAATAACAAAAGAGGAATATAGAAATGTATTTTTGAACACAATCTTGGGAGCTTCTGTAGGCTTTTTCTTTAGCCTTTTTACTTATTTGTTTAAGAATTATTATTATGAGCAGCGAAATTAAAAAAACCATTTTACACACAGATGGCGGAGCCAGAGGAAATCCGGGACCGGGAGCTATAGCAGCGGTACTGAGAGACCACAAAGAAAATTTAATTAAAAAAGACGGAAGATATATTGGAACTTCAACGAATAATGAAGCCGAATATCAGGCACTAATACTCGGAATTGAAACTGCAGTTTCCAGTGGAATAAAAAAACTGACCTGCAAAATGGATAGTGAACTTGTTGTCAAACAATTAAATGGCTTATATAAAGTGAAAGCAGCCAGCATTATGGGTTTTTTTAAAAAGGTTAAGGAATTAGAAAAACACTTTGACGAAATAACCTACAAGCATATCCCAAGAACTGAAAACAAAGAGGCTGACACGCTCGTTAATGAAATACTGGATTCATCACTCTCAATCTAACAAATGAAAAAACATTTTATAAATACACCAAAAGATAAACAGACTCAAAGAAAATTTTATTCCGAAGTGGAAATGGCTGTGAAAAGAACTTTGGCATATAGAAGTATTTTTAACTATCCGCTTAGTTATTTTCAACTTAGCACATATTTAATCACAAATAAAAAAATAGGAAATAAAGCGTTAAGAAAAGGTCTTAAAAAACTTGAAAAAAAAGGTCAGATAAAATTGGAAAATAATCTTTATTCATTAACTGGAGTTAAAAATATAGACTGGGAAGAAAGGAAAAACTCGAGCATTAGTTTAATAGACGTTCACAAATACGTATTTGGCTCATTAAAAAAAGTTCCATGGATAAAGTTTATTGGCATAACAGGTGCCACAGCGGCCTTTAATGCCCACGACAAAGATGATATCGACATTTTCATTATTTCGCAAAAAAACAGATTGTGGATTACCAGATTATTCGTAACTTTAATATTAAAATCTTTAAAGAAATACAGAACCGACAAAGATCCTATTCAAAAAATCTGTCCCAACATTTTTATAGATGAAAACAATAT
>Ga0154771_133_pt1 | contig 14235 bp, 12 predicted proteins | sample Rifle2008BG16ft_FD_105779 | JGI IMG/M metagenome (GOLD analysis project Ga0154771, IMG submission 105779) | candidate division WWE3 bacterium RBG_16_37_10
AAAAGTAATGATATTTTGCGGTTTAACAATTTCTATTTCCCTTATCAGCGATGGAAGGAATATTTTTATTTTTACTCTATTCGGTAGATCGGCGTTTTCACCTGCCCACTTTACTATGTTCGTAAAATTGAAGCTTTTTGATTTGAGGAAATCATAAACCTTTTTAGCAAACGATTCGTCCCATGTTTTTCTTTTTTCAATCTCCAGCATTAAGTTGTTTTCAAATTGCCCAGCTTTATGGAATACTCTCCAAATATTTTTTGTTCCTATAAAAGGTGCCCTGATTCCTTTCCAGTTTGGATTAGTAGATATGTTTCTAATGGTGGGATTGATGAAAACAAACATGTATTTGGGAATATTTAATTCCCCTCCGCTGGGAATAGGCATTAGGCTGCTATTCGGGAAATGTTTTTTATTGAGTTCAATTATATGATTATATAAATCGGTCAGATTTGATATTTTTTCCAGGGTCATGCTGAAATAATAGCATTTTTGTTTTTTAACGTTTTGCGGTGGCCCCGAGCAGTGGTTTAGGTTGCTTGGGGCTATGTGGTTAGACGATGATGGAGGAGACATTGACGTTTAGTGCCGCCAAGCACATATCGACTACGTCACTGTCTGATTCTCTACATGTCGGAATTCGGTAAACACGACCTTCGAATACACCGCAAATCAATGAGATTTGACTTGAGGCAAATCCCACTGATTCGAATACTAGCACGGAGGAAATCCTTTCTCCGAGGCTGAAGGCATGTCCGACAGTCATGTTGATCGCAACCAAGATCGCCTTCTCTGGTGGGAGAGCTTCCCTGCTTGGGATCTCGTAGACCTGAACTTCTAGCCGATCAGCCAGAAGTTTACCGATCCGCAGGCACATCTTTTCATCTCCTAATAGCAGTGTGTACATCTCATCCTCCTCTAATGGATTTAAGTTGCGCAGATTATAACAACCATTATCCTTCCAATCAACAGCTATAGGTTTTTATAGTGATGTTGAGAACAAGTATCAAGTCTTAAGTTATATTTATTATTAATTCAAACAAATATACCAATACGTATTGTTGTTAGCATTATTAAAGACAGTTGTCACTCATAACAGTTAAATTGCCAACTTTCTTAGTATAGCAGGAAATTGCGCGCAAAATTAACGACTTATAGCCTTACATTAAAGGAGAAATCCCATCTTGAGAAATAAGTAATAATATAATTTGGTATAATGCAAGTGATGTAAATCTTCCTGAGGGGGTAAAGCTACCATGGCGACAAAAAAAAAGGAAAGGGTGCCGAATATACACCCCGAAGAATCATTCAAGGCGTGTACGAAGACGGGCGGCCAGTTGCCCTTGGAAGGACGGTGCGTGTCGAGAAATTGGGGATAATAAAGGAAGCCCCAATGTATGTGGCGCTTAAGATTGTGAATAGTTTTGACGGACGTTGTGTGGTTATACGGCGTGAGTACAGCGGTCCACAATTTTTAAAGCGCCGATTCTGAGCCATGTACTATATTACAGCTGAGGCGCCGGCCACAGCACTAATCTCACTTCAACCGGTACCTCAGCTGCAGCTGTACGATAATGATTATGGCAACAGAAATTGTACATAATTAAATTAAGGTTTTATAGATATACATCTATACAAACATATATTTATTTTTGTATAATAGTTCAGCTTCAAATGTCCTCTGGATAAGGACAAATGGATATGTTAGTCTTTAGCTTGGTGCCGAAAATCAATGGTGCTGTTTTTATTGTTTAAGCTTAAGATGTGATCTTGGAGCCAAAATCTAAGATCCCTTTTTTGTTAGTAGCTATGAGAAAAAAGGCAATTTTCTTAATAATATTAATTTTAATAGTTTATATTGGATTGTTTATTATTGTAACTTTTAAACCACAGAAGTTGATAAAGCCTATTACAGGTGTAAATAGTGTTTTTGTGAAAACTTATCCTCATGCAGTCCTAGAAAATTTGTGGCTCGCATACAGGGATAAAATTCAAAAAGACGGCAGAACCATAGACCGTTCGAGAGATTTTTTAACCACATCAGAAGGCCAATCATACTCCCTGCTTAGATCCGTTTGGATGGATGATAAGGAAACTTTTGATAATGTTTTGAAATGGACCAACAATAATTTGAGGCAAAGAGAAGATGATAATTTGTTTGCGTGGAAATGGGGTAGGAATCCGGACGGAAGCTGGGATGTGTTGGTTGAAGAAGGCGGAATGAACACTGCTTCCGACGCCGACCAGGACATTGCGCTGGCCCTGATTTTTGGTTACAAAAGGTGGAATCAGGAACATTATTTAAAACAAGCTATTCAAATTTTAAATGACATTTGGAAGCAGGAAGTTATTACAGTAAATGGAAAATACTATTTACTTGCCGGAAACTGGGCCAAGAGCGAACCCCAGCCTACCGTTAATCCTTCATATTTTTCATTTGCAGCTTATCCGATTTTCGCTGATGTGGATTTAACTCATCCTTGGCTGGAGTTAAGAGAAAGTTCTTATGATGTTTTGGAAGAGGCCACTTTGTCTAATTTGGACTTTGATGAGAGCGCAAACATCCCTCCCGACTGGGTTAATCTTGAATTGACAACGGGAAAGGTTCTGCCGGTTTTGCACGGTGATAAAGATACTAATTTTTCCGACGATGCCTACAGAATTATTTGGAGAGTAGGTCTTGACTGGAAATGGCACAAAAATGAAAGGGCAAAAGAATTTTTAAAGAAATTGTCATTCTTGGAAAATGAATGGAAAACGCAGGGGAAACTTATAGCTACTTATAAACACAGCGGCGAACCAGTTGATTATCATGAAAGCAATAGTATGTACGGGGCGACCCTGGCTTATTTTGATTTAATGCACCCGTATATTGCTCAGGATATTTATCTGAGCAAACTTGCAGTTTTATATAATTCCGATACTGAAGAATTTGCTGAAGACATCGGATACTACTCTCAAAATTGGGTTTGGCTTGGAATGGCATTTTATGAGGATAAACTGCCGAATTTATTTGAGGTTGAAGGGGTTGACTTATGAATAGAGAAAAAGTAAAAGCACCCCATCAAATAATATCCGCTAATATATCAGTTTCCCAGATTTACATTTTATTCTGCGTTTTTACGATTGTGTTTTATTTTACGTGGTGGCTGGATTTTGGTAATGCGGGCAGTCCTCTGCTTTTTGGACTACTTTTTATTGGCGAGGTTTACCATCTCTGGCAAGCTCTCGGTTATTTATATACTATTTGGGATCAGAGAAAACTTAAGCCTAAAGTGCTTAAAGAATTTTATCCTGTTGATGTTTTTATAACGGTTTGCGGGGAACCAAGAGATGTAGTGGAAAGAACACTTAAGGCTGCACTAGCAATGGATTATCCGAACTTTAAAGTTTATATCTTAAATGATAGTAAAAGCAGGAATATTTCCAACTGGAAAGAAATCAATGAGTTGGCGAAAGAATACGGAGCAACATCAATTACTAGAGATGTTAACAAAGGAGCGAAAGCGGGGAATATTAACAATGGTTTAACTCAATCATCCGCACCATATTTCGCGGTTTTTGACGCTGATCACGTACCTCATAAAGACTTTTTGAAAAAAACCATGCCTTACTTTGAAGATAATAAAATGGCGATAGTTCAAACTCCGCAGTATTATCAAAACAGAGACGACAGCTTTTTGACCCAGGCAGCTTGGGAACAGCAGGAATTATTTTTCGGCCCAATTTGCAGAGGCAAAAACAGGCTGAATGCAACTTTCTGGTGCGGTACGAATGCGGTTATAAGACGCGAAGCGCTGCTGGATGTAGGCGGAGTTCCTGAAGACAATATTGCCGAAGACTTTTTAGCATCACTTTACATGCACGAAAAAGGTTGGAATTCTGTTTACGTTTCGGAAGTGTTAACAGACGGCATGGCGCCGTTTAATCTTGGAGACTATGTTAAGCAGCAATTCAGATGGGCAAGGGGATCTTCCGAAGTTATTTTCCATCACAATCCGCTCTTTAAAAAAGGTCTTTCTTTCGGGCAGAAAATGCAATATTTGTATTCTTCCAGCTATTATCTGAATGGATTTGTCGTATTAATAGACGCGCTAATACCCATTATTGTTTTGTTTACAAAAGTTCTGCCGGTAAAATCCACAACTTCGGAGTTTATGATTTATTTTTTCCCGTTTATGTTTTCAACAATTCATTTGTTGATGCTTTCTACGCAGAATACTATAACGTTTAGAGCGATTCAACTTTCTATAAGCTCTTTTTATATTTTTATAAAAGCATGCCTTTCTTCGCTTCTGCGGATACCCGCTCGTTTCGAAGTTACACCTAAAGCAAAAGAAACAGGTAACTTTTTATCATTTGCCTCACTGCATTTTATTTACGTTGCGGTGGGATTTATAGCCATTGCTTATGGGCTTGTGACACAAGGTTTTGCACCTTCAGTCATAACTAACGGTTCATGGATTTTATTTAATATTGCATTCTTCTTCGGTTTTATCAGAGCAGCTTATCCCTGGAAACAATCGTTTGAAAACGCGCTCGAAAAATTAAAAACCTTATTAGGATTGTATAAAGAATTTAATGTTGTAGAAAGATATGATTACTCTCCAGTTTTGCAATATACGGAAACTTCTTCAGGAGGAGGCGGAGAAAGTATAGATCGAGGGAACCTACTAATTTCAAAGAGCTTTGGGAGCGAGGAAAATGCAAAACTCAAAAACGATTAATTCACGTAACAGCAATTTGCATAATAATGTACACGTGTATTTGATTATAGCAAGCTTGGTAGTTGGATTATTATTGAGAATCTGGAACTTGGGATCTGAAAGTTTAAGGCTGGATGAAGCACAAAGTATTTGGCAGGCGTCTCATTCAATAGAGTTTATTAAAGAGTACATGTTGAAAAATGTTCATTTACCCTTGCATAATACTCTGCTTCATTTCTGGATTGAATTTTTCGGAACGTCTGAACCAGCTGTGAGGTTGCTGGCTGTGATTCCGGGTATGATTACTCTTCCATTTTTATATTTACTTTCAAAGGAAATTTTAGGGAAAAAAGGAGCTTTGATTACATTGATTCTGGCTTCAGTTTCGCCGTTTTGGGTTTGGTACAGCCGCGAAATCAGAATGTACACATTATTAACCCTTGTAACCACAATTTCTTATTTGTTTTTTGTTAAGATTTTAAAAACCGGCAGATTCAGATATTTTATTTTTTATACTGCAGCTAATTTGATTGGTATTTACACCCACTATTTCTTCTTCCTGGTTCTGCTGGTTCAAGTGTTGTTTTTCTTTTATTTCTGGAAAAGGCAATGGACGGAGGGAAATAATATCAATGTAAATAAAAAGAAACTGCTGGCAGGGTTTATAATTTCCGCGGTTTTTACTTTCGCAGCTTTTTCCCCCTGGGTTAATGCCCTTTATAATTCATACGGGTCCGGAACTTTAGCTCCGGTTCTCACAAAGCCTACAACTTTTAATTTAGTTCTAAGTTTTTTTGAATTTGTTTTTGGATTCCTACCGGTAAATTTTATGGGAGTTTTGATTTCGTTCTGGCCGCTGATTACACTTTTCGGGTTTATATTTTTAACCAAAAGGCGAAGTCCCTTTTCTAAAGGTTTTTATCTGGTGATTCTTGGTACATTTTTGCCGATATCCCTTGTTTATTTTGTAAGTATTGTGTACAAGCCAATGTACTTAACCAGATACCTTATGCCCGCGACTCCGATGTTCTTTATTTTTATTTCCTGGTACATTGTTGAGCTAAGAGGGAAAATAAAATTTTTATTTATATTTTCTTATCTTGTTATTATTGCACTGGCAATACACGTGCAGTTTACAAGTACTGAAAATCCGGCCAGAGAAAATTACAGAGATGCGGTGGCATATGTGACCGCTAACGCAACTCCCAGGGATATTGTAATAGTATCCCCGCCTTATATAATTTATCCCTTTCAATACTACTATAACGGGAATACCAGAGTTTCAACCATGCCTATTTGGAATAAGAAAAAAGGAGGAATTCCCCAGACAACAATTGAACGTGTTCAAAATGATACCGAAACTTTGAGGAGGGGGCATCAAAGAATGTTTTTAGTATTAACATCCGGTTTAGAAGGATCCGACTTAGTGAAAATGTATTTTGACAATAGCTTTACAAAACTCGATAAGCAGCAGTTTTCCAAAGATGTGTGGATACACGTTTATCAGGGCGAATATTATTAATTACAAATTGCAATAGTCTTATGCTTATAGTAATATTACTAAATGCGAAAAGGGTATTTACCTGTCCTACACTTTTCAGTTTTCCTTTTAGTTTTATCCGCTATAAGTTTGTTGTTCAGTGGAACCGTTTACGCGGATATTTCCTCTCCTGACTGGCAAAAAGGAGTAACTTTCCATTTAATAAACGAAACAAATTCGGATGTTGACGCGTCCTTGGTCAAAATAAAAGAGACAGGCGCCAACTTTATGACTATTTCACCGGGATGGATCACCGACAGCACTACCTCTTCAAATGTAGACAGAAAATCAAGAACTCCAATCGATTCCTTAGTAACATACACTATTAATAAAGCCCATTCGCTTGGTTTGAAAGTGATGATCAAACCTCATCTTGATATAAGCAGCGGAAGATGGAGAGCTAATTTAGACCCTTCCAACAAAGCTACATTTTTTGCCAATTATAAAAAAATGATTTTGGGATATGCCAATATTGCGCAGGCAACAGGTGCTGAACAACTTTGTATAGGAGCGGAGCTTTATAAATTAACTTCCAACCTGTCCAATGAACCGTATTGGAGAGATATTATCAGTTCGGTCAGGGCAGTTTATTCCGGAAAACTCACATACAGCGCGAATGCCAGCAACAGTACCTACGAAGAAATAGGTCTGCCGTTTTGGGATGCTTTAGATATTGTAGGGATATCAATGTATAAAAGATTGTCCACCACAAAAACACCCACAGTTTCCTCGCTTTTGACCGAATGGCAGAAAATAGAAACCAATTTTGTTTTACCCGCCTATAATAAATTAAATAAGCCTATTATATTTTCCGAAATAGGGTATAGAAGCGCGGACGGAGCAGCAATTGAACCTGGAAATTATGATTCTTCTTCACCTGTGGATTATCAGGAGCAGGTTGATTTGTATACAGCTCTGTTTGAATTTTGGAAAGGCAAAGACTACTTTTTTGGAGTAAATTTGTGGGATTGGAAACCTGAATCACGTGCTGCCAGCACACCGCAAAATGATTATCCCCCTCAGCTCAAGCCTGCGGAGGCTGTGTTAAAGAATTACTTTTTGAGTACTGTTAATGTGCCGACGCCCACGCCAACACCGACACTATCGCCTACTCCTACGCTAACACCTACCCCCACTGCGACTCCGACACCCACACCTTCACCTACACCGACAGTGGAGCCGACAATTACGCCCACTCCAACGCCAACTACAACTCCCACACCCACCCCTACACCTGTGCAGGACATTGAAGAAATACCGTTATTTACAGGTGAAATAGTTATTTTCTCACCTGAAGATGGTTCAAAAATTTCCGGAGAGAAAAAACTTAAGATATATATTAAAAATATAAAACCAAGTAATTATGTAGCAACTTACAGCGTAGATGGAAAGCCGGAAGTAATAATGGAAAATTCAAGTATATACAAGCAGTCAAAAGTGAATTTTGATTCGTGGAACTGGAACGAAGACGGACCATATAAAGTTTTATTCAGAGCTTTCGATAAAAATGGTGTGCTTGTAGATACCGCGGATTTGACGCTTTTCATTAGAAGATAGTGAAATACTATTGACAATTCAATTAAAAATTTATAGTCTGAAATTGGAAATATACAATGATAACTGCCCTAACCTTATTTAGATATTGTTCCTTATTATTACACTATATTTTTATAACTCCGAAAAATAATTTTAATAAAAAATTGTTAAACATATGAAGGAGGTGAAAAATTTATGAACAAAGTTGTTTCTGGCTTATTAGGACTGACTGTAGTAGTTGGCTTGGTAGTTGGTGCAGCTGTTGCACAATTTAATGATGCAGCAAGTTTAACTAATCTTGCATTGTCAGTTGGTTCACCAGACTTGCTTATCAAACTTACTGGGGGAGAATCATTTTTGCAAGAAGTAAATATTGCAGGATCTTTTTTTGACACACTTGTACCGGGAGAATTTGATGAAGTGTTGTTTGAACTTAGGAATAACTCTACAGGTAACTTAGATTTTTCGTTAACTGGAAAAATACCGGTTGTACCCACCCCATCAGAAGATTGGACAGCACTAAAAGATGAAGTTGAATGTGTTGTCTATCTACAAGGTGGTGATCCAGAAAGCGTAGATACAGCTGTAAGCTCTGGATGGAAAACTCTAAATACCTGGTTAGCTTCACAGGATCTTCCGGGTGATCCGTTAAATAGCAGTTCAGAAGAACAATTGGTATTGAGGTGTAAAGTTCCGAGTGATGCTCCAAACTCAGTTGCTGGTCAAGAGATAACTGACTTGGAATTCGAGGTTACAGGGGAACAGATATTAGGACCATAGAATTATAACAATATAGATTATTTCTTTTGAGGGAGCACAAAATTAATGTTTTTGTGCTTCCGATTGAATGAATAAATCTATTATTAAAACAATTTTAAAGGTAATTGAATGGGAAATATTTTTGGTCTTTCTGGTTCTTATTTTTGTTTTGATTTTGCCCATCCTTCCGGTTAACCTAGGTATTTCTTCTTTTATTATAATTTCCGGTTCGATGGAACCCACAATTCATAAAGGATCGATTTCTATTGTAAAAAAGGTCAATCCTTCAAACTTGGAACCAGGCTCTATTGTGGCATTTGAATCTCCTATGAACTTAAAAGATACAATAGTTCATAGACTGGTAGATACAACTGACAATAAATTTATTACAAAAGGAGATAATAATAAAACAAATGATAGTTGGAGTTTAACAGCATCGAAAATTAAGGGGAAAGTTTTGTTTTCACTTCCATACTTGGGGCACATATCGCTTTATGTTAAATCGGTAAAAGGATTTGTGCTGTTAATAGGCGTACCCTCTATGGTTTTGATTGTCTTGCAAATAAGAAAAATAAAAGAAGGCATTGAAGAAGAAATTGAAAAAAGGAGTTTGCAGTTAGTTGCCAAATATTCCAAGGAGTCTATTAATAGTTTAATTTAATGAAAAAAATAATAAGTGGAATTTTAATATTGATGGTAACACTAACAGTTCTAACTTCTAGTGCTTTCAGTCTATTCTCGGATTCCGTTACACTCTCCTTTGGTTTAACCGTCCTTGCATCCGAACTCGATATCGACGTCAAAAACCTCATAAATAAAGCATTTAATCTTGACGATGTAGAGCCGGAAGATGATTTGGATCCGGGAAGTTTTGAAGTTTTCAACAAAAGTATTGAACCGGCCAAAATATTTTTATATTTTGACAAGCTTGACGGGGATGTCTGTGAAAGATTGGACATTAAGATCGGAGTATCCGAGTCATCTGAATCTACGGAGTCTACCGAATCTGAAAATGGAGCTTTTATAAGTATTTTCGAAGGTGCTATGGAAGAACTGAAAGGTAAAAAACACAAACTTCTATTATCAAGTATTTTGGCTGATGATATTTTGGGTGCCAACAGTAGCATATTTGTAAAAATGTTTCCGTCTATTTCGGATGAAATAGATAAAAACGAACAGGGCGATGAGTGCAAGTGGGATGATATAGTTTTAGCAGAAAGCGAAGCTTTGAAGAAAGATGACCCTAAGTCTACGGACAACGAAAAAATAGAAGATAATAATATTTCGCTTGGTTATTGGATACTTCCTTTTGTAGAAGTGAAATCACCAAACGGAGGAGAAAGTTACGAAGTCGGTGAGAAAGTTAATGTTAAATGGAAAGTTAAAACCACACACCACGATAAAGATGACCAAGTAAAAGTAGACGTTTTGTTATATGGTGACGAATTGTTACTGACTATAGTCAACACGGAGGAGAATGATAGCTCTTATCATTGGATTGTTCCGGAAAGTCTGGCCGGAAGAAATGACCTGAAAATAAAAGTTGTTGCTGTTGACGGTAACGGCTTAACGGCGGAAGACTTTAGTGACGGTACCTTTGAAGTTTTGGGTGATTTAATAGACTAATCTTGATTCCTGCAGCATTTATCCACTTTTACAAATGAACAAATGGTGCAGCTATAAACTCGGACGAAGTGGATTTTGTCTTTGTTTATAGGGATTCTATCTCCGATGGAGACGAACCCGACCCCTGATGTAATCAGGCGGTCCTGAGAACTGCTTTCAGTGTGGTTTCAAGCGTTGTGAATTCCTCCGCCCACTCCGGACTGCCTTTGCCCGTTTCTACTTTCCAACACAAAGTGTAGGAAACAACGACTTCCGCACACTTTGGGCAAATGAGTGACACTGATGTAACAAGCATCGATTTTGGTGTCGGCGGTGAGTATTTGATTGCGGTTTCCAGCGCTCTTGCTGCCCCAGCGAAGTCCGACGAGTTGGGTACCGGAACCGTCGTGGTTACGGTTTTTGGACCCAATTCCACGATAGTTGTAACTAAAACTCCGGTTTCCAGGCACATGGCCATCCTCCTATAGGTTGATGTTGATTGCAAGCTTATTACAACAGAAACCGGAATAAATCAAAACACCATAGAAGACTTATAGTGATTAGTATAAACCGTATAAAGGCTTTGACACCGCAACCCATAATATGATATAAACCAATCACGATAGTAGTATTTACCGAAGGGAAAGCCCTGCTCCTAAACTAAAAATGAATAAAGATAAACTACTAATATATCCTATATTAATGCTGGCATTAAGCCTAGTTTCGGTTAACTATGCTCATGCCCAAAATAACGATTCACTAATAACAACTAATAAGACCCTTGATCCATGGAATATCAGACTTTGTGAGTCTTCTACGGTAAATCTGGAAGTAAAGGTAAGTGACGAACAGGCTACTGTTAGAAAAAAGATGGATATTATACTGGTTATGGATCATTCCTATAGCATGTTCGAATATAAGGACGGCAGAATGGACGAAGCCCAGGCGGCTGCTGTAAGTTTTATCGACGAGCGCGATCCGGCTTATGATAATTTGGGTCTGGTAAGATTTTCAACCAATGCGGAGCTTCAGGAAAAATTAAAAAATAATTATCACCCTATTAAAGACACTATTAATGGTTATTATCATGATTCTTTCTCGGATTATACGAATATTGAAGATGCTATAAATGAAGCAACCGATGAACTGACTTCTTCCAGAGCCAGAGGTGAGGCAGTTAAATTTATTATTTTAGTTTCAGATGGAGGAGTAAATAGGCCTTTAAATAACGGAAAAGAAGATAAAGCATACGCGAAACTTCAGGCATTAGAGGCTGCCGACGACGCCGACAACGAAAATATTATTATTTATACAATTGCCGCCGGAGAAACAAATTCCGACAGGGACTTATTGCAAAATATTGCGGCTAAAACAGGCGGAGAAAGCTTTGAAGCTACAGAGCCTGGTGACTTGATTGCTGCGTTTGAAGCTATTTCTGAAACAGTTACAAACGTTGTAATAACAGACGCGGAAGTTGTAGATATATTAAGACCCGAATTCAATATAGTTCCGGGATCATTTAATCCCGTGCCTGCGGCCGTGAATACACTGGTAAATGGCAAAACCCAAATTATTTGGGAAGTCGGTGTTCTTACCGCAGGTGAAACCAGGACATTTTCATATCAGATCACCCCAACGGTTGTTAGTGATGTTCAGGTTATAGATTCCTATCCCGACAGCGGGGTTGAATTTGTAGACAGCGAAGGCAATTTTCAACAGTATCCCTTTGATGGTACCGATTTAGATGTAAGTTCAACTTGCGATGAAGATGGTGGCGATGGAGGGGACGACGGAGACGGTGGAGATGATAACGGAGGTGGAATCGGGGGCGGAGGCAATGGGGATGAAGATAATGGCGACGGCGATAACAATAACAACGATAACAATAATGATGAAGATACTAACTCCAACGGAGACGGCGACGATAACAGTGACGGAGACTTTACAGGCGAAAATTACAGGGCAGCATTAACTCCGGTAATAAACGGTGTTAATAAGGGTGTGGCACTTGGCCTAGGTAATATTGATGAATCTACTGCTGCGGCAATATTAGGTGATCTGGATTCGGAAGGTGAAGCCGCTCCTTGCTTAGATCCTACATTGTGGTGGTTGCTGTATCTTTTGCAGTCTTTTATACACTTTTCAATTTATTCCTTAATAAATGAATCCAATGTGAATAAAAGAAATTTGTTTTATGTATCTCAAATAGCCAATGCTGCCGTTTTCGTTGCTATATTTTTAAAATATTTCTGCCCTTGGTGGGACTACTTAATATCTTTGGGCATAGGAATCGTGTTCTTGTATGTCACAAAAAACAAACTTGATAAAGCTGCCGAACATAGAGCATGATGTTCTAGTTGCCATACTCTTTTTTGCTGCTGTATTAATTTCATTTTTTCTTAGAGTTCAAAATTTAAATTACAACTCTGCTTATAGTGAAGAAGCAGTTTACACGATTGTAGGAAAAATGGGGATTTTTTACAGGGACTGGCACACATTTAACAGTTTCAATTGGATGGGTGGCCTGCCGTATTTATATCCGGTTTTATCGGCGCTGGCTTTTGAAAATGGAGGTATATACGGCTCAAGGTTATTAAATGTATTTTTAAGTCTACTCGTTTTGGAGGAGTTATACAGGTTTACCCTATATATAAATTTATTCAGTAAACGAAAAAACTCAGCCGCCGGTCTTATATCAGTTTTTATTGTCGGATTTTCTCCGTTTGCGGTGTTTGTAAATACCCTGGCTACGTATGATGTTGCGGCTTTGCTGCTTTTACTTTTTTCAATAAACGCTCTTCTTGTTGCCGATACTTATAGAGGGGGAAAGTATTATTTTGCTTCCGGCCTCTCTCTTGTTTTAAGTATGTTAACCAATTACTTTTTACTGACATTTCTTCCTTTTGTTTTATTACTGTCTTTAAAAGTTTTTAAAAATCTGAATTCCGAGGAACAAAAAAATTTTATGAGATCATATTATTATATTCCCGTTTTCTCTATAATCGGCGCATTTTTAATTTTTAATTTAATTTTTATTTTTCATTTTACCAGAACCCAAATAATCGACGAGATGGAATCATTAGCAAAAACACTAGCCTATTTGTGGAGTAAAGATAGCATGATAGTTGTCTTATGCAGCTCACTTGTAGGGTTTGTTTATCAATTTAGGAAGAACATTGTTTTGGGTTTTTCTTTTTTATTAAGCTTATTTATACTACTTATCCATCTGATTTTGGGAAATGTTTCCGCTTTAGGCAAACATTTGTTTTTAGTTGAAGTATTTATCGCACCCTGTGCGGCTTATTTTATTGTTTATATATTTTCATTAAAAAAACCAGCATTTAAAGTTATTTCGAGTATTGCTCTAACCTCAATATTTATTTATTATATTTTTAATCATCAATATACATTGAACTATTTAAGAAACGGATGGTTGAATACAGATGATACTAACGGGTATATAGCAAATCGGGTTAATTACGGCAGTAGAGTGCTTTCGGAATCAGGTGCTCCTACAGTGCTTTATCTGTTTAATGTTGTAGAACCCTCTAATATAGTAACGTTTGAATGGTTTAACTACAGTAAATTACAGGGATCGGAAGCATACAGTCAAGCGGTGGCGGACGGATACTTCAATTTAATTGAACTAAGCGGTACTTATACCTCTGATCCGGAAATAGCTTTACTGGTAAAACAGAATATGGGTGATAGATACACACCTGTTTATAAGAAAGGCGCTTTCGAAATTTATGAAAAAACAAGATAAGAACAAAGCGAAAAAACAGAATTTGGGAAATTACCGTAAAAGCTCAAAGGCGTCATTCTTATTTTGGCTCGTAATACCCCTGGTTTTAGTATGGTTGTCGCTCAATTACGTGGTGGGTTTGAGCAAAGACAAACCGCAGTGGGTGCTTAGTAAAACCACTGGAGATGATTTGACTAATGCTGAACCTTATAATATTAAATTTGAGAAAGTTCCTCCGACTTCCACGGGTTATGTTACTCTTTGGCTCGACGATGCCTGGCTTTCTCAGTATTTGGTTGCCGCTCCGTTACTTAGAAAATATGAATTTAAAGCCGCAATTGCTG
>Ga0154771_166_pt2 | contig 13997 bp, 12 predicted proteins | sample Rifle2008BG16ft_FD_105779 | JGI IMG/M metagenome (GOLD analysis project Ga0154771, IMG submission 105779) | candidate division WWE3 bacterium RBG_16_37_10
TATTAGCAATATATTTGGTGTCCTGTCCTTCGGAGCCTTTATAGTCGTTTTTACCGGTTTTTGAATGGAGAGTAACACTCATTTTAAATTTTTCCTCTTTTAGTCTTCCTGAAAGGTTAAGAATATAAGAAGAAAAACTTTCTTTGTAATCTTTAAATATTTCCTCAAAATCCAAATCCAATCCGTCAACATCGTATTTTTTTAACTCGTCTACAACTTTATCATTAAATTCATTTACAGCCGCAGTGTTATTTAAAAAGTCTCCCATCTCGTCGTTTTTTATTTCCGAACTTAAAGTTATGTAAACGGAAATTCCCTGGGATTTTAATTCATTCAATATTTCATTTTTGTTTACTTGGCCATTTATTTTTAAGTTGTAATCCTTATCTAACGAAAACCAGAACGGCGAAACAGAATTGAAACTCCCGCCGTGGTTTTTTACAACCTCCAAGCCAGAAGTTTCTTTCCAGTAGGCTATCCACCCTGAAAGTTCAGTTTCGTGGACTTCCTGAATTTTGGTCATTTTATTAGATTCAGCCTTTTTAAAGCTTGCACGGTTAATTACAACTACAGTTATCAAAATTCCCGCAACAAGCACAAATATAGGTTTTAATGGAATTTTGCCCATTATTACTAGTTTAACATTTTCAATAATATCTTTATAATAAACTTATGCCCGATTTAGATGTTCCTGATAATGCCACTGACCGGCAATTGGTTCCCCAGCCGTCCCACGATTTTTTAATCGTAAAATCGCGATACGAGAACAATAATAGAAAAATATTAATTCTAGCGGCTTCAGCCGTATTTATATCGTTCGTTGTATTTTTAATATCGTATTTAATATTATTGAATTCTAAAAAGGAAGTTGAATTAATTACTCCGATACCGAGACCTGGTTTAAAAACCAACGTTCCAGAGGAAATTCGAAAAGTACCCAACCCGATTACCGGTGAACTTTATAACGAAGATACTGTGCCTCCCTGGATCAGTAATCGGCCCCTCGGAATTATGATAAATAACCACCCCGACGCCCGTCCGCAATCGGCACTTTACCAAGCCGATATTGTATACGAAATAGTAGCTGAAGGCGGAATAACAAGGTTTTTGGCATTCTTTTTAACTCATACACCTGAAAAGATCGGCCCTGTTAGAAGTGCCCGCGAATATTATTTAGTTCTGGTGAAAGAACTAGGAGATGCGATGATTATGCATATAGGGTGGTCTCCTCAAGCTTTAGTGGCAATTGAATCCTGGCCGGTGAGAAGCCTTTCCAGAGGTGGTGCAACGTTCTGGAGGGAAAATCCGAATAATGTAGCCACCGAGCACACTGCTTATGTAAACGGCTTAGATCTTAGAAAACGGGGAGACGAACTTGGATGGGAAGGAACCAGAACTCTGACATCGTGGAAATTTAAAGACACAAAAAACTACGCAGAGGCTAAAGATGCGTGGAATATTTTCGTAGATTTTTGGTATAAGGGTGACTTTTCGGCAATCTGGAAATACAATCCAGATAAAAACACCTACATGAGGTATATGGGTTATGATGCAAGTGATCAGCCGCTTCCCCATTTGGACAGGGAGACAAAAGAGCAGATTAATGCTGAAAATGTGATAGTGCAATTTGCACGGGAATCTTCGATTTTAGGAGATGATAAAAATAGGTTGGAATATGAATTACTAGGGAGCGGAAAAGCTTTAGTATTTTTGGATGGAAAAGTTGTAGAAGCTACCTGGAACAAAGCGGGCAGAGATGAGCGTACTAAGTTTTTTGACATGAACGGTGAGGAAATTGAATTCAACAGAGGTAATTTTTGGATTGAGATAGTTCCGGACAGAAATATTGATCAAGTCGTCTTTAACTGATAGTATGTAATCAAGACTACTGCCTATGTCTTTATTAAAATATGTTAAAGGAACTCTTTGTATCCGAAGTAAGAGTGAATATTCTTAAAATCATGTTGGGCAATCCTTCTAAGCCGTTTCATGTTAGAGCACTTGTCCGGGCAGTTGATACAGAAATAAATGCCGTACGAAGAGAGCTTCTAAGGTTAACCACTGTTGGGCTTTTAAGAAACAGACAAAGCGGCAACAGAATATATTATTCGGTGAATACCAATTCAATCTATTTTCCGGAATTATTATCATTAATAGCAAAGGAGCAGGGTTTGGGAGCGGATATAATCAAACACATTAGACAGCTTGGAGATATAAGGTTTGCAGTTTTATCCAGAGCATTTATGAGGGGAAGGGCGTCATCGGTTTTAGACGTGGATTTGTTTATTGTGGGTTCGGTAAACATGGAAATATTGCAGAAATTGGTTAAGGAAGAAGAATCAAGAAGCGGGAAAGAAATAAACTACACAGTAATGCCGGAAGATGAGTTCACATTCAGGAAGAGAAGGAATGACACATTTATTTCAAAAGTGCTGGCACAAAGCAGAACCATGTTAATAGGTGATGAAGAGGAATTTTGCGGAATTTAACTGTAACTCACGTTTCTAATGTGGTAAATTATCTCCATGCTCAAGAACGTACATTTTAGATTAGGATTAATTGCGGCCATATTAGTAGTGTCTGTTCTTATTGTTTTACCAAAAACCCCGATAGTTATAAAAAATAAATATATTGATCTGGATTCTAATATTGGCGGTTATTATATTAATTTGTTTGGCGGGAAATTAAAAAAAGACTTAACCCAATTTAAGAAAGGATTAGATTTGGAGGGAGGAATTAGAGTTGTGTTAAAAGCAGATATGTCCGGTATTTCTGATTCTGACAGAAATGGGGCAATGGAGTCAGCAACCGGAGTTATTGAACGAAGGGTAAATTTGCTGGGGGTTTCAGAACCGCTTATTACACCTTCAAAAATCGGAGATGAATACAGGATTGTAGTGGAAATTCCAGGGGTTTCTGACACCGAAACAGCTATAAGTTTAATTGGACAGACAGCACAGTTGAAATTTAAAAAATTGAGGGCCGAGCTCGAATTCACCGAGGAAAAGTTTAAGGAATACTATGTCGACCCAAGTGTTTGGGAAGATACCGGCGTTACAGGAGCAGATTTAAGAGGGGTTGATGTAGTTTTTGATAGACAGCAAAATTTAAATGATTCTAATTCTCCCCAGATTCAATTAAAATTTACACCGGAAGGACGCGAGAAATTTTCCCAGGTTGCAAAAGAAAATGTGAACAGGCCTGTCGCGCTTTTTTTGGATGAAGATTCTTTTCCACTTTCTGCTCCTACTATTAGTCCGGACCTTGCTGAAGGTTTGAAAAATGACCCTGTAATATCTGGAACATTCAGTTTAGAAACAGCAAATGCTTTAAGTATTCAAATCAGAGCAGGCGCTCTTCCCGTGCCAGTCGAAATATTAGAACAGAAAACAGTCGGGGCCACTTTGGGGGGTGAATCTGTTAACAAAAGCTTTACAGCCGGTGTAGTGGGTTTATGGCTGGTATTTATGTTTTTAGTGTTTATGTATAAAAGACTGGGTATTCTGGCCGGACTAGCATTATTAATCTACTCATTAACAACACTAGCAATTTTTAAGCTCATCCCGGTGGTGCTGACTTTACCCGGCATCGCAGGTTTTGTGCTGTCAATAGGTATGGCAACCGACGCTAATATATTGGTATTTGAGAGAATTAAAGAGGAAATTTCCTGGGGAAGACCCAAAAACTTAGCCATAAAACTGGGATTTGATCGGGCTTGGAATTCTATTAAAGATTCAAACATGTCTTCGCTTTTAACGTCTGCGGTTTTGTTTTATTTTGGCAGCGGTCCGGTTAGAGGATTTGCTTTGACTTTATCTATAGGTATTTTAGTTTCTCTTTTCAGCTCTATTTTTGTGGTTAAAACTTTTATAGAAGTTTTCAGGTTCGGAAATCAGAATTTTTCAACAGTGGAGGTTGAAAGGAAATGGGAACCAAAAAGGTTATTTAATTTAATTAAAAGAGGAAGGAGCAAATGAATATAATTAAATATACAAAAATTTACTTAATTATTTCATTACTTGTACTCGTTCCGGGCGTTATCTCATTAGTGGTTAACGGGTTAAATTTAGCGGTTGATTTTACCGGAGGTTCTATTTTTAGGTATAAATTTCCTTCCCAAATCGAAAATAAAGATGAAACTCAAAATGCCATTTGGGAAGTGTTTTCATCTAAGGAAATAATTGTAGAAAATCTTACATTTGAAGAAAATTCAGTTGTGATCAGAACCAAACCAACGGAGACTTCTCAAAATACTGATTTAAATAATGAAATGGAGAGTAAGTTTGAAGGAATTACTCAACTCTCTTATGAAACCGTAGGTCCGTCGGTAGGTAAAGAAACGGCTAAAAACTCCTTTATCGCCGTTGCGCTGGCTTCCGTAGGAATATTATTTTACATCGCGTTTGCTTTTAGAAACGTACCTAAACCATATTCCAGCTTTCGATTTGGTGTTTGCGCAGTTATTGCGATGCTGCACGACGCGTTTGTTGTTTTAGGGATCTTCTCAATATTGGGTTTTTTGCTCAAAGTTGAAATAGACGCCCTTTTTATTACTGCAATGTTGACAGTGTTAGGTTTTTCAGTGCACGACACCATAGTTGTTTTTGACAGAATCAGGGAAAATCTGCAGAAGCTGCCTAAAAACTGGCAGTTTTCAGAAATCGTCAATTATTCTTTGGTAGAGACCTTGAACAGATCTTTAGCGACTTCATTGACTGTTATAATTACTTTGACATCGCTGCTTATTTTAGGCGGCGAAACAATTAAGTATTTTGTTCTGGCTTTGTTGATAGGAATTGTTTCCGGAACTTACTCGTCGATTTTTAACGCCTCGCCTTTGCTGGTGCTTTGGGAGCAATATAATATCAAGAGAAGCGGAAAGAACGTTTGATGCTTCTGAAAAAATGGAATCTGCTCAAAAATTATGACAGCTCTGTTCCTGTTGCCGATCAATTATTGGAAAATCGCGGGATTATCGGCGAAGTTGAAACCGAAAAGTTTCTTAATCCTCCAAAATCTCTCAATTTAATTCAAATTCTTGACGATGACTTTAAAGATTCTCTGGAAAGATCTAAAAAAATAATTCTTAACGCAATAAATGAAAAATTGGCGATTGTAGTTTATGGAGATTACGATGCCGACGGCGTGTGCGCCACCGCTATTTTGTATAAAACAATATCAGGAAAAATGAAATATGAAAACTGCTCTTATTTTATCCCTAATAGGTTTGAGCACGGATATGGACTGTCAAATAAATCTATAAATGAAGCGGTTGCTAAAGCGGGAAGTCATAATAAAAAAATACTGTTTATTACGGTGGACAGCGGGATTACCGCTGTGGAAGAAACAGAATATATTAAAAGTCTTGGCCACTCAATAATAATAACCGATCACCACCAAAAACCCGGTATTTTACCTAATGCCGATAATATATTATGGACAGATAACTTGGTAGGGTCGGGGATTTCATATATTCTTTCTTGTTATTTAGGATACAGTGATGACCATTTATTGTCTTTGGCGGCTATTGCCACTGTTACGGATTTACAACCGGTTTTAGGGTTGAATAGATCTATTGTGAAAGACGGGTTGGAAGTTTTAAATTCAGACCCTCCCATGAGTATTAAAACTTTGTTGCAGCTTTCAGGAAAGAATATTACTGAAGTAACTACTTACGACCTCGGATGGATAATTGGTCCGAGACTTAACTCTTCCGGGAGAATTGTAGACGCGGAAGATTCATTAAAACTATTACTGTCTGATTCTGAAGAAGAAGCACAAAAATATGCTTTAAAGTTGAATAATGTAAATTCCGAACGCCAGGATAAAACTATAGAAATGTATGGAGTAGCCGCGACTTATGAAAAGGCAAATGTACCGAAACTAATACTTTCTAGCAGTGAAGATTACCATGAAGGAATTATAGGGCTGGTGGCGGCAAAGCTTGTGCAGAAATATTACAGGCCCTCTATAGTAGTTAGTTTGGGCGAGGAATACGGTAAAGGGTCGGTGCGGTCAATTCCCGGAGTGGACATTATTTCTGCTCTTAGAAAATACAGCCACATGTTTGAAAGTCTGGGAGGCCACCCTATGGCTGCAGGTTTTACAATACTTCGATCAAAACTGGAGGAGGTCCATTCACTTCTTTTAGCCGAAATGGAAGAAATAATTACCGGCGATCTGTTGACTCCTTCCATTGAAATAGATTTAAAAATTTCGTTGAATATAGTTAATCCGGAATTTGTGCGGGAAGTAAGTTCATTAAAGCCATTTGGTATGGGAAATCCCGAACCGCTGTTCTTAAGCGAAAATGTCGGGATAGCAAATATGAATATTGTCGGAAGAGATCGTCAGCACTTATCTTTTAGATTATTTGACGGTTCAAATTATTTAAAGGGAATATTCTTTGGCGGCGCAGGCTACGCGGATTCTCTTAATATAGGGGACAGAATTAATGTAGTTTACTCTTTAAAAGAATCGGAGTTTAATGGGTCAAAGTATATTGAACTAATAATTAAAGATTTGAGGAAGAATTCAGACCTTGATTATTAAATAGTAGTTTGAGAGGGTTTTTTTGAGTTTAATTTACGCGGGGGTATTATTTAAAAATATGAAACAACTAACTAGAACAATGTCTATAGAAACTTTGAAAAAGGTGGGAGAAATCGTTTTGCTTCAAGGCTGGGTGGATGTTAAAAGAGATCACGGAAAAATAACTTTTATAGACTTGCGCGACAGGACAGGCAAAGTTCAGTGCGTGGGAATAGATAAGATGTCCAATCTTGTGGAGGAATCCGTAGTTGAATTGTCTGGGGTGGTTAAATTGAGGCCGGAGAAAATGGTAAATCCGGATATAGAAACAGGAACCGTGGAAGTTGAAGTGCAGGAATACAAAGTACTTAATAAAATTGAGGAATTGCCTATTCCCGTTAACGGTGACGGTTATGAAATTAGCGAGGAAAAACGTTTGAAATATAGATATTTGGATTTGAGGCGCGACAGGATGACTAAAATAATAAAGCTTCGTTCCCAATACGCAAGAGAGATAAGGAATATTTTGTACGAAAAAGAATTTGTAGAAGTTGAAACTCCAATGCTGACGAAGTCTACTAAAGAAGGTGCGAGGGATTTTATAGTACCTTCCAGGCACAATCCCGGAAAGTTTTATGCCCTCCCTCAAAGTCCTCAGCAATATAAACAGTTGTTAATGACTGCGGGAGTGGAAAGATATTTCCAGTTTGCGCGCTGTATCAGAGATGAAGATTTAAGAGCCGACAGGGGTTACGAGCATACACAAGTAGATTTGGAAATGAGCTTCGTAACCAGAGAAGATGTTATGGCGACTGTGGAAGAAATCGTTAAGAAAGCTGTTAAAGCCGTGGGAGGAAAACTTCAAAAGGAGAACTTTCCGGTTTTTGATTATAAAGAAGCCATAGAAAAGTTTGGAGCCGATAAATTTGATTTAAGGACGGAAAAAGAAAAAGAGGAAGGAGTATTGGCATTTGCATGGGTGATAAACTTTCCCTTTTTTAAAAGAGCAGATGTTGCGGATGCGGCCGAAGTTGCCGATAGTAAAAGCGGCTGGACTTTTACACATAACCCGTTCAGCAACCCTATAGATTCTCATATGGAATGGCATTTAAAAGGAGAAAATATAGATCAAATTCTTACTACTCAATACGATTTGGTTTGCAACGGGTACGAAGCAGGAGGCGGCAGTATTCGGGCTCACACTCCGGATGTGGTAAGAGCCACATTAAGAATAATGGGATACACGGATGAAGAAATAGAGCGAAGTGTGGGACATATGCTAGAAGCATTTAAATTGGGAACTCCTCCCCACGGAGGTATTGCTTTGGGTTTGGACAGACATATCATGGTTTTAGCCGGAGAAAAATCATTAAAAGAAGTTATAGCATTTCCTATGACCTCCACAGGCAGGACAGCTGTAATGGATGCGCCGGGTGATGTAGATCCCGATTTGTTAAAGGAGTTGCATATTTCAGTTAAAAAATGACGGTGCTGGATAAAATATTAAAACTTTTAGATGAAGAAAACATTGTGTATGAAAAGGTCGAACACGAACCCGTATATACAAGCGAGGACGCGGCCAAAATAAGAGATACAGGACTTTCCATGGGTGCGAAAGCATTAATACTTTTTGCCGATAATACTCCTATATTAGTTGTCGTTCCGGGAGATAAAAAATTGGATTTTAATTTATTTAAAAAACTTTTTAGTGTTAAAGATCTTAGGATGGCGTCCAGAGAAGAAGTATATAAATTAACCGGCTTGGAAGTCGGATCTATCCCCCCGATAGGCAAGGCCTTAAATCTGCCGTCTTATTATTCCCGCGATTTTGAGAAAAAAGATCAGGTTGCTTTCAATGCTGCAATGCATACGGTTTCCATAAAAATGAAAGCCCCCGACCTGCTAAAATTAGAAAATCCTGTAATAGGGGACTTTTCCAAATGAATCAATTGCTTTAGAATCTTTAAGTTATATGGAAATTGCAGTAAATCAAAAAATCAAACTTTTTATTATAAATTTTGCAATTAATTTTATTTGGACAATAGATTGTGTTTTAGGTTTCTCCTCAAAAGTTTACGCAAAAGCAACATTGATATCGATATTGCTGTTTTTAATAACATTTTACATTCCCGGTACTCCTACCAACCAAAAACTGATGGCCGTTTCAAAAAAATACTCTTATTTATCTGATTACTTTTATGAGAATTTCGCACACAGAAATAAATTATTGTCAGCTCAAGTTTTAGGTGCTCAGTCAGCAAAAATAAATTACCCGTATCTGGCTTCTGCATTAGAAATGCCGGCCATCAGCGCGAAATCGGCGGTTGTCATTGATAAAGCCAGTGGAAAAACTTTATTTGAGCTAAACAAAAACCTGCACCTGGCTCCTGCATCTACTACTAAGCTGATGACAGCTCTGGTTTCTCTCGATTTATATAACTTGACTGATTATTTAAGTGTACCTTATTTGTGTACCTTGAGTGAAAGCCAGAAAATAGGATTTACTGTGGACTCGAATGTTAGAGTGAGAGATTTATTGATTGGTTTGCTTGTGGGGTCAGGCGGGGATTCGGCGTGTGCACTTTCTGTTGGGAAAGTATCAACAAATGAATTTGTTGATTTAATGAACAAGAAGGCTAAGGAGCTTGGCATGGAAAACACTCAATTTACTAATCCTGTAGGATTGGACGGTGCTCATTTTTCTACGGCAGATGATTTATATAAGCTTGCGCATTACGCAACAGAAAATGAAGTAATTAAGAACATTGTTAAACTAAAGAATATAGATATTCCCATATTGAATTTGGATGGTACAAATACAAATATATCTGTAGTAAGTACAAATAAATTATTGTGGGATATAAAAGGAAGTATAGGAATTAAAACCGGGAAGACGGAAGCGGCGGGAGAAGTATTAGTTTACGAATACAACAACGACAAATTAGATAAAGATATTGTGATAATAGTGATGGGAAGTCAGGATAGATTTTTAGATACCCAAAACCTGCTATTCTGGACACTTAAATCTTATAAATGGGAAAAAGACTCTTGAAAATATAGAAATAGTTATTTATTGGTTTCTGTTAGATTAGGCGCGTTCTGCTTGATCAGGCTGCCTATAACTGCCGGATAGTAAATTGTTATTTCGCCTCCGGTACTTCCGGCTGCCGAGTAGTTTCCTTCAAAAACATAAATAGGTTGTAAAAACTTCTGAAACTTGGGGGTTTCGTAATAAGCCAGATAGATATCATTGATTAATATTCTATCTACTTTAACAGGTTTGTATTCCTGGAATACATTTGACTCTCTGGAGGTTACGTTGGCAATTACTCCTGTTCCTTTACTGACTGCAGCCCACACGTCTTCTATTGGTGAAATAGGGTAAGTTGCGTTGGATAGTGTGTCTATATCCCAAAAGTTATATTCTACTAAAGGATTATTTATAAATGTTTCTGTAGAGGAGCTAATATACACCCGTATGAGTCCTCTTTTTGGATCGGAGCCAAGAATAGGTACTCCCTTAATCTGCCTGAAGAAATCTACAGAAGCGAGTTGAGCTTCTTTTAATACTTCCGTAGGAATAATTGCATTACCGGAGAATTTTCCCAGTACAACTTTTGGATTGGAATTAGAATATAAGGGATCATCGAGTCTTTTGATGATTGTTAAAACACTTCTTGCTCTTCTAATGGCCTCATCCTGATTTAAACGGCCGGATGCCATTTTATCTTGTTTTCCGATTAGCTGTGTGGACATTTTCAGTTCGCGAGTGTCAATGTTTATAGATAGTGCCGACCCTGAAATAATATTTCTCCAAGAATAAGTATTACCTTTGAGATCGGAAGTTAAATCACTATCCTTAAAACCCAAAGTTGATGCATCATCTTTCGCGTCTTTTCCGGCCTGATATGAAAATTTTGCCGGTTTGAATTTATAGACTGTCATTTTGTCTGGTAAATCGGAGGGAAGCCTACCGTCTCTTGTATTTAGCACAAAGGTAGGGTTAGAAGTCTGCAATGCTTTCTGGCTGAATTCCAAGGGATCGAGTAAACCGTAAACAGGGTTTGTAGTGTCTTTAGGAGGATTTAAGAATCTCCAAAAATTCTTTAACTGAGGAAAAAACAGCAAAGTAATAAAGTAGTAAACAACTACAAATATGACAAGCATTTTTACACCGGATCTAAAGTTTGCTGAAGTGGTTGTTAAACTCATACATATAAATATTAACATTATGATAGAATTCAGTCATGCCGCAAGTTAGAACCAGAATGGCTCCCAGTCCCACAGGTGAATATCATATTGGAGGTATGAGGACACTTTTGTATAATTACGCATTTGCCAAAAAGAATAGCGGGAAATTTATATTGAGAATTGAAGATACTGATAGAGAAAGGTATGTTGAAGGAGCTGCCAAAAGACTGATGCAAGTTATTAAGGATTACGGATTAGATTGGGACGAAGGTCCCGAGGCAGACGGCCCGTTTAAACCATATATTCAATCGCAGCGTTTGGATGTTTATAAAAAACATGCTCAGGAACTAATAAAAAACGGAGATGCCTATTATTGTTTTTGTTCTGAGGAAAGACTGGAGAAACTAAGGGAAGAACAAAGAAAGCAGGGTCTGCCAACAACGAAATATGACAAAAATTGTTTGAATTTGGATAAGAAGGAAATTGAGGAAAAGTTAAATGGCGGGGAAAGACACGTTATTAGGTTGAAAGTGCCAGAAGATGAAGAAATACTGGTTAATGATATTATTTTGGGCGAAGTAAAATTTAATTCTAACGATATAGACGATCAGGTATTACTAAAGTCCGACGGCTATCCGACTTATCATTTGGCAGTTGTAGTTGATGACCATTTAATGGAAATTTCACATGTGCTTAGAGGTCTTGAATGGCTTCCGTCTACTCCCAAACATATTCTTCTTTATAAATATTTTGGCTGGGAACTGCCTGTTTATGGGCATCTGCCCTTGCTCAAAGAAATCAGAGAAAACAAGAAATTATCCAAAAGAATGGGTTCTGTTTCGGCGCAGGGGTTCTTGGAAGAAGGATATATTCCCGAAGCCATGCTTAATTTTTTGATGTTTTTGGGCTGGAATCCCGGAACGGAAAAAGAAATCTACTCTGTTGAAGAATTTATTCGGGATTTTTCTCTTGAAAAGGTGCAAAAGTCAGATATGGTTTCATTCGATAGAGATAAACTAATCTGGTATAACGCTTTCTATGTTAGAAAACTTTCGGTGGAAGATTTGTATAATAAGTTAATTGTATGGGAAGATAAGTATAATCTTGAATTCAAAATACAAAAATTCTCAAAAGATTATTTATTAAAAGTTTTAGAGCTTGTACATGAAAGGCTTCATGTTTATAAAGACATAAAAGAACTGATCTCGTATTTTTTTGAGACGCCGTTTGTGAATAAAGATTTATTACTGGAAAAGTCGAAAGATCCTGTTTCGGCAGCAGACATTTTGAGTTCTTATATAAAACTTTATAATGAAATGAACAATTCTGATTGGAATAAAGAAAACTTAGATAAAAGGTCGCATGAACTTCTGACGTTGAAGGGATATAAACCAAAAGAGGCATTTATGACTTTAAGGGTGGCTCTTACCGGGAAGGAGGCTACCCCGCCATTATTCGACGTTCTGGGATTAATGGAAAAACAAGAAGTTCTGGATAGATTGAAAAGTGCTCTGAATTTGATTTCTTGAGATGTGTGTATTAATAAGTCTTTTCTAAATAAAGTAGAAAGATATAATTGCCAAACTTATTTACATTGCTACAATATAGGTATAGAGGCTATATAAAATAATTTTACAACTGTCGCAGACTGGGTGCGAGTAAAGGAGGTTAAATGTCAATAGTAAAAGATCCGAAGAATTTAAAAGAAATGCCGACCGATACCGAAAAAAGAAATAAAGAAATTGCCTTAAAATCGGCGCTTGAACAGATTGATAAATCATATGGTAAAGGTTCAATCATGAAAATGGGTGATAAAAGCACCGAGAAAAGTATGCCTGTTATTCCGACCGGTTCTATAGCATTAGATATAGCATTAGGAGTAGGGGGAGTTCCAAGAGGAAGAATTATAGAAATCTACGGCCAGGAATCATCGGGAAAAACTACATTAGCGCAACATATTATAGCCGAAGCTCAAAAACTTGGCGGAACGGCAGCTTTAATAGACGCGGAAAATGCCTTTGACCCGATTTACGCGTCCAGGACCGGTGTTAAAGTTGAGGAATTGCTGGTTTCACAGCCGGATACCGGAGAACAAGCGCTGGATATCGCTGAGACTTTAATCAGATCTAATGCAGTGGATGTAATTGTTATAGATTCGGTTGCTGCTTTGGTGCCGCGCGCTGAAATTGAAGGAGAAATGGGGGATAGTTTTGTCGCTTTACAGGCGAGGTTGATGAGCCAGGCATTGCGCAAGATCACTGGGGCGGTCAACAGATCTCATTGCACGCTTGTATTTACTAACCAATTGAGATCGAAGATAGGTGTTATGTTCGGAAACCCCGAAACTACAGCCGGCGGAAAAGCTTTAAAATATTACGCATCGGTAAGACTGGAAGTAAGAAGGGTAGAATCTCTTAAAGAAGGAGATACCGTGACGGGAATTAGAGTAAATTGCAAAGTAGTGAAAAACAAAGTTGCTCCGCCATTCAGGTCGGCTGAGTTTGATATCATGTTTAATGAAGGAATAAGCAAAGAAGGAAATCTTATAGATGTGGGAGTTGAGCTCGGTTTAATTAAGAAAAGCGGATCCTGGTTTGAATACAACGGGGAAAAGTTAGGTCAGGGAAGAGAAGCTGTCAGGGGTTTTCTGAGATCTAATGTGAAAGTGAGGGATGAGATAGAAAGGAAAATACGTGCAATTGTTCAAGAAAAGGCCAGCGTGCCATTAAGACTGGGCGCCGAAGAGTCCAAAGAAACCTCTACTGATGATAGAGAATAAAAAACTGAATTTTAAAATCCTCGATAAAGTTATTAACTTTTTATCTTATCGTATAAGAAGCAGTAAGGAAGTTTCTGACAGGATGGGGATTTATCTAACTAAAGAAAAAATTTCCGAGGGTGAAAAAGAAGCAGTTAAATCATGGATAAACGCCGAACTTAAATCTTTGGGAATGATCGATGATCATAAGTTTGCGACCACTTTTGTAGAAGAAAAAGCGCACTCTAAGAAGCCTTTAAGCAAACTTGCCATTAAAAATTATTTATTCAAACGAGGAATTTCCAAAGAAATAATTGAAGATGTACTAAAGGACTATACCAAAACCTATGAGATGGCTTCCGCAATGATTATTGCAGAGAAAAAACTAGGCATCATGAGGAAAGGTTTGGATAAAATAACAGTGAAGAGAAAACTCATCTCATATCTCATAGGGAAAGGGTTTTCGCCCGAATCGGTTTATGCTGTTGTTGACACAAAATTCAAAGTAAAATAGAAT
>Ga0154771_145_pt1 | contig 12765 bp, 15 predicted proteins | sample Rifle2008BG16ft_FD_105779 | JGI IMG/M metagenome (GOLD analysis project Ga0154771, IMG submission 105779) | candidate division WWE3 bacterium RBG_16_37_10
CATTCCCCTGTAGCTCAATGGTAGAGCGCTCGCCTGTTAAGCGAAGGGTTGGAGGTTCGAGTCCTCCCGGGGGAGCCAATTAGTTTTTATTATAACCAAGTAATTATCGCGTAGTGTCGCCATAATCGGTGTTGGCACTACTTCCACAATCACCCTGTTTTTAACAATTAGCTTTTCGTAAAAGAAGCGTAAGTAGTGTCTTTTCAAAAAACCTGGTGCATCATTGTAGGCTTGGTAAATATTACGAGTAAAAGCTAGCACCTCCTCAATCACGTTAATATCCACCTTATTCTTGTTATCAATATCCTGCATTTTGGTATCTAATCCAACGATATGCGCTTGTATTTCGGCGTGTTTGCGCTTAAATGTATCCCGCTCAATACTACCGTCAATAAGCACGTCCTCAAGCTTGTTGCGCCTACCCTCTAAAGCTAACCTTTGGTTTAATATGCCTTGCTTAAGGCTTGTGGAGTTGGCGCGGTTAGTATCAACCATTTCGCGGGTTTTCCTTACCACCGCATTAACAAACTCCTCAGTAAATTGTACGTTTTTAAACTCATCGGCAACCTGTCCCTCAATATCTTCCATTTCAACGTATCGTGAGGGGCAACCGTTACGGTCGCGCTTTTGGCAATGGTAATAGGCTATTTTTCCGCCTCTTGCCCTTAAACTAGGCTTTGTATGCCACTCGGCGGTGTATCTTTGCCCACAATCGCCGCAAATAATAAAGCCCCGTAATAAAAAGTCATAAACTCGCCGCCTCAAAAGGAAATTACGGTTTTTGGCAAGTACATACTGGCAGGTGTTGTAAAGCTCTTTAGTAATAATAGGTAGGTGTTTACCCTCTTTGCTTTCACCGTGCCAACGGATAATGCCGTAATAAAAGGGGTTATGTAGTATTGAGTGGATTACGCTATGTCCTAAGCTTGTACCCGTCCTTGAAAGGATATTGCGCTCACTTAGCCACTCCTGTATTTCAACAATGGAGTAGCTACCTGTGGCATAAAGCTCAAATAATTCCTTAACAATTGGTGCTGTGTATGGGTCGGGTTCGCACGTCTTCCTTTCCCTATCCCCACCAACGGTTCGGTAACCAGTGGGTGGTGGGGTGGGTTGCCAACCCTCGCGAAACTTTTGTATTAGCGCATCACGGGTACGCTGTCCATTAACATCACTTTCCCACTCGGCAACGCTAGCTAATATGTTGGCAATTAAACTTGAGCCTTTAGTTACGTTGCCCTCTAAAACCGATACCATTTCAAGTCCCTTAGCCTCAATTTCCTTACGGGTGTCCCTAAAGTCCGAAACATTTCGGGCAAAACGGTCAATTTTGTAAATAATTAAGGCATCAACCTTAAAATCTTCAACTGCTTTAAGTAAGTCTTGGAACGCGGGGCGGTGGGTAGTCCTGCCGCTTTTGCCGTCATCAAGGAATATGCGCTTTACGTGGTAATCGTGGTTACGGGCGTAATCTTTACAAGCATTTTCCTGGTTTTTTAACGAAAAGCCCTCGGTAGCTTGTTCATCGGTTGATACACGTAAATAAATGTAGGCAGTTTTCATAATTTATATGCCCCTGTTTAGGTCGCTAAACCTAATTTCCTTTGGGCTTACCTTATACTGGCGCGCCATTTTCCTTACCTCTTTATTGATTGTATCTAAGTAGGGCTTAGTCATAACTTTTGCCTTTTCGTAACTTAGCGCACCGTGTTTCATTGCTAAATGTATTGCGCGCGCTTCTGCTAATAAATCCCTTAAATTGACCTTGTTGTTTTCCATAATAGCCTTGCTAACTTATACCGAAGCCTACAGGCTATATCGACGATACACAGGTCATTTTTTGATTGCAACTCCATTTTTGCACAATCGCTCCCCAACATAGTTTTTCGGTGTACCGTACCGCAAAACCCCAATTTGAGCCTAATTGTTTTTTAAATGCGTCTAAAATACCATTATTTAACCCTGTTTTGCTAAGTATTCGCTCACTTTTGCATTAAAAACCTTTCCTTTATGCTCAATTTTAGGGTCTTGTTTAATTTCGCTAACAAATTGGTAAAACATACCTACGGGTAAACCTTTTTTAGCCGCGTTTATGTAAGTAGGCATAAATGCAAATGGATTATTTGGCTCCAGTTCTTTCCAAGCCTCTAAAGCCGCTAACTCAACCTCATTACTTGGCTCAAAATCTTTTGGGAAAAGTATTCTTTTAGTTCTTTCCTCTACCGTGGCAAAAAACTCTTTATCGGCGACATACTCGCCTTTATTACTTTTGCTTGTATTTAACTCACTTAAATTAGATTGGGGAGCACTTTCGGTACCACCTTGTACCCCATTTGGTTCCAAGTTGGTTCCACTTTCACCATTAAAGGAGGGTAAATATGAGGGTTTGTACCTATCACTTTTAATTGATTGATACTTCTTCCAGTTTATAAACTCAACAAACCACTCGCTAGTTTTGGGGTTAGTCCATAAATATATCAAACCTATTTGATACATTTCCTCTAAATAACGCTCAATTTTTTTAAATGACCACCTAACCATAGGTACTACGGTTGCCTTTATGTATTCGGGGTCGCCACGCAATCTACCGTCATCGTCCGCGTGTGCTATTGCCCAAGTAAAAAGGAGCCGAGCAGGTAAGGATAATTTATTTACCTGTGATGAGGTTGATATTGTTTTGTGTAACATCCTTGCTTTAGCCATTGTTATTTTTATTGACCTATCTATTTTGGTATATCAATTGTTTTAAATCCTTTTGCGCACTAAAAAAACGATGGGGTTCAACCAACGCTTTGTATGCCAAAAACTTTTGGGTTAGTGCTTTGCGCTGTTCACTTTCCTCAAACACAAACACGACACGTCTTGGATTGGCTTTGTCAACGGAGTGTAGGGGTATTGCCTCACTTATTAAGTAACAAGCAAGTTGGAAGTTATCTGTGGGAAAAGTTATTTTATTGGGTTGCGTGTGCATATTTATTATTTATCTTTATTGGCTTTTTAGTAGCCAACTTTTTTTCCTGTAAATGAGCAAACACAATATTTACCCATTGCTGGGCAATTGCATCAATTTCGGCTTGTTTATCCTTATCCTTATTTTTGCCTTGTTGCATTAAGGCAATAGTAGTAAAGTACCGAAAACAAAATAAGTTGTGGAAAGAGGTTTGGGGTAATTAAACAACCTTGTGGTATGTTTGGAGTTTGTCTTGGTAGGAGTTTACAGCACTCCTAACAGTTTCCATCGTTTGACCTACAGTACTTGCAAGCTTTTTGTAGCCCATTTGTTGATAAAGCCAATACCATTGTCTGTCTCGCTTTACTACACCAATTGCTTTTGTGTCTTTGTTTTGGTTTAGTTCATCAACCTCCCTTACGCGGTGTGATGTAAAAGTTACGTCATCATCAAACTGTAAATCTTCTGGCAAGCCGTACAGAATAGGTTCTTTAAGCATTGTTCTATAGTCCGCATCGGTAATAATGCCACTTATGGTTGCCGCTAGTATTGACCCTACATAAGTTGCACCCAAACTATATTTTTTAGCTATACGGCGCAACTCAAAATAGTGCTTCCAAAAGTGTTTAGCCTCGTTAATATCCCGCTCGAGGTTTATAAAATCATTTATTTTGCTATTGGAAAGTAGGGTTTTGCCAATCCAAGTCTCGCGTAGCTTGGCTATATCTTCCATAAAATCGTGTCGGTCAACCAAAAAAGCCACGTCGGCAAACTTACCGTCGTCCACAATTTGTATGTCTATCGCCGCAATAGGGTAACTTTGTCTTTTTATACTCATATTTATATTTATTTGAGCAGTACATTTAGTTGCTAGATTTTATCAAGCTTTATCACTAATAAGCTGTAAAACCCTCAAATTTGCCCTGCGCGTTTTGGTGATAATAGCTTTTAATCTTTAACCCGTCACTTATATCAACTAAATAAAATGTTAAGTTGGAAACTTGAGCTGTAAAGCCAACATATTCGCCGCTCGAGTAAAACGTTCGCAACTCATCAACGCTTACTTTAATGTCGCCGCCCACAAGGCTTATGTCACGTATGAAGTAGCCCGAGGTGGTATGTTCATACCCCTGGGTGCTAAAAAGCCGCGATAAAGGCTTGTCATTAGTTTCGTAGTCTTTCCCTAAAATAAAATCTAAATCATCTTGCTCCTTGGGTGTTGAGGGGACGGCAAATAAGCTCATTAACTTTTCCGTATCTTTATCGTGCTTGTGGTTATAAAAAAGGGTAATAAAATCCTCAACTTGTTTTTGTTTGGTGCTATCAACCCCACTTACTTTAATTTGTTCATAAGGCAAATTAACTTGGGTCTTAATAGTTGCGGTAGAGGTAGGGTTTTTGCCAATAAAATAGCCCAAAAAGAGTGTAAATACGATTAATAATCCAATAATTAGCTTTGGCTTGTTCATTTGTCCCTCGCAGTATAACAAAAATTACTAGGTTTGATGTATAATTTGGTAGAAGTTAATGCCTTGAAAAGGTACAACAATGCCAAGAACCGTAAAACTATTAAAAATACGACAAGCCGCCGAAATGCTTGGAGTTAATCCCGAAACATTGAGGCGTTGGGATAAAAGCGGAAAGCTAAAGGCAATAATTATTAGCGAACGGGGCGATAGGCGTTACAAAAGGGAAGATATTGTACGGTTGGTTAAAAAGCTTGCCGACCAATAACTATAAAAATAAATATGGATTATGTAAACGAAAAAGCCACGCGCAAAACGTGGATTGATGAAAAACTTAAAAAGTCGGGCTGGGAAAATATTATCCCCTATAAAGAGGGGCTTGATACTTCCGCGCTTCACAAAACCGCCGTTGAGGAATACGCAACCGCAACGGGACCCGTTGATTACGCGCTTTTTGCCAATGGTAAATTAGTTGCTTTTGTTGAAGCTAAAAAAATAGGTCTAGGTCCCCAAAACGTTTTATCCCAAGCGCAACGCTACGTAAAAGGTGCCGAACAAGAGGGCAAAGACGTACCGTTTATTTATTCCACCAATGGTGAAATTATTTGGTTCCAAGATTTACGCACTAGCAATAGCCGTTCACGCCCCGTACAGCAGTTTCACACACCAAAAGCACTTATTGAATATTTAACTAATCCTACCCACGAAAATGCAAAGTGGTTTGTGCAAAATCCTGCCGATTATGCCAAATTGCGCTACTACCAGCGTGATGCCATAACCGCAGTTGAAAAAGCCCTCGTGGATAACAAACGCTCAATGCTTTTAGCAATGGCAACGGGTACAGGTAAAACGTTTACGGTAGCCTCACTTATATACCGCTTGCTCAAGTCGGGTGTAAGTAAGCGCATTTTGTTTTTAGTTGACCGTAGAGCACTTGCCGCACAAACCGTAATGGAGTTTGCCGCTTATGAGGCGGAAAACGGTTTAAAGTTTAACCAAATATACCAAGTGTATAGCCAAAAGTTTAGGGTTGATGATTTTGAAAGTAACGAAAAGGTTGATTTTAATGTGATACCCACAGGTTACCTTACCGACCCCGATGGCAATCAAGTGTTTGTGTACATTTCCACCATACAACGTATGCAGATTAACCTTTACGGCAAAGAGGGTATGTTTAGCTATGAAGGGGATTTTGACCCCGATGATGATGCCGACAAAATTGATATGCCCATCAACGCTTTTGACACGATTATTGCCGATGAGTGCCACAGGGGCTACACCTCCCAAGAAGTAAGCAAATGGCGCGGTGTGCTTGACCATTTTGATGCCGTTAAAATTGGGCTTACCGCAACCCCTGCCGCCCATACAACAGGTTACTTTAAGGAAATTGTTTACCGTTATTCATACGAAAAAGCAGTACAAGACGGGTTTTTGGTTGATTACGATGCGGTCAAAGTTTCATCGGGTGTCCGAATTGAGGGCATTACCTTAAAAGAGGGTGAAGAAGTAGAACAAGTTGACCCTAGTACGGGTGCGCAACAACTTGATTTATTAGAAGACGAGCGTAAGTTTTCGGTAACCGATGTTGAACGCGAAATTACTTCCCCCGATAGCAACCGTAAAATTATTGAGGAGTTTGCCAAATATGCCAAAGAGCAGGAAGAGGAAACGGGGCGTTTCCCAAAAACTTTAATCTTTGCCGACAATGATTTAGCTAATACCTCACACGCAGACCAATTAGTTGATATGTGTCGTGATGTTTTTGGTAGGGGTGATGCGTTTGTACAAAAAATAACGGGTTCGCCAACCGTTGATAGACCCCTTACTCACATAAAGGAGTTTAGGAACCGTCCCGAACCGCATATTGTAGTTACCGTTGATATGCTTTCAACGGGCGTTGATATACCATCAATTGAAAATATTATTTTCCTGCGCCCTGTAAAGTCGCGTATTCTTTTTGCACAAATGCTTGGGCGTGGTACGCGGCTTTGTACTAATTTTCCTAATGGTTTAGGGACACCACCCAAAACTCACTTTACGGTGTTTGATTGTTTTGATGGCACACTATTGGAGGCGTTTAAAAACAGTACCGACATAACCCAGATAACGCCCATTAACCCCACCCGACCGATTGAGCAACTAATAAGTGACATTAGTAACAATGTTGATGTTGAATACAACACACGCTGTTTAGTAAAGCGGTTACAACGTATTGCTAAAAATACAACCGCCGATGGACGGGAAATGTTTGCCAAATACATACCCGATGGCGACATTACTAACTTCGCAAAAGACCTACCAGATGCCCTAGCAAGGGAACGGGTGGCAACGCTTAAAATCCTTACCGATGAAAAGTTTATTGATTTACTAAAACATTACCCACGCCCACCAAAAAGATTTATCCGCGCTATTGAACAGGAAGACACCGTTTCATCGGAATATATTTTTAGAACTACCGATGGACGGGAGCTAAAACCCGAGGATTACATAGTGCAATTTGAGCGGTATGTTAAGGAAAACCCCGAGCATATTGAGGCAATAAGTATTGTTTTAAGTAAGCCAAAGGGCTGGAATACAGGCGCACTTAAAGAATTGCGTACATCACTTGCAGGACAACCCGAACGCTTTACCGAGGGCAACTTACGCCGCGCTTATAAATACCCGCTTGCCGATATTATTTCAATGGTCAAACACGCCGCCAAAGACGAGCCGTTACTTTCCGCAAAAGAGCGCGTGGATTTAGCAATGATGAAAGTTATGGGTGATAAAAAGATTACCGCCAAGCAAGAGCAATGGTTGGAACTTATAAAGCTACACCTTGTTGAAAACCTAACTATTGATGTGCAGGACTTTGATGAAATGCCAATCTTTGTTAACCTCGGAGGAAACTTTAAGCGCATTAATGCCGATTTTGACGATAAGCTAATGCCATTTATCAATGAAATTAACGCTACAATACCAGCCGTTTACGCCTATGCAAGCTAATACAAACATTGTTAATAAATTATGGGGATATTGTCACGTACTGCGCCACGACGGTATGGATTATGGCGATTATGTGGAGCAACTTACCTATTTGCTTTTCCTTAAAATGGCGGAGGAACGAAGTGCGGTTATACCCAAAGAATATTCTTGGTCGGTATTAAAAACCAAAGCAGGTACCGAGCTTTTAGACTTTTACACCGAGTTATTGCGCGGGCTTGCCAAACAAGAGGGATTACTTGGTGCCATATTTGCCGAGGCATTAAGCAAGTTTACAAAGCCCGTAAACCTTAAAAGACTTATTGACCTAATTGATGAAATTGATTGGTCGGCGCTAAATATTGATGTTAAAGCCCAAGCCTACGAGGGATTACTTGAAAAGTCCGCCGCCGAGGGCAAAAAAGGAGCAGGACAATACTTTACGCCTCGTGTACTAATCCAAGCAATTGTAAATGTGATGAAACCCGACCCACGGGTGGCAAAAGACTTTACTATTTGTGACCCTGCCGCAGGTACGGGTGGGTTTTTGCTTAGTGCATACGAGTGGCTTTTGCACCAAACAGGCGAAGCTATAAACCGTGATGATTTGGAGCGCATAAAAAAGACCACTTATTTTGGTACTGAGCTAGTGGCAAGACCCCGAAGACTTGCCCTTATGAACCTTTATTTGCACGGCATTACCGCCAATATGTACCTAGGCGATAGTATTTATGAACCCGACCGTGGCGAAAGGTTTGATGTAGTTTTAACTAATCCGCCGTTTGGCACCAAGGGTGCAAACCAAATGCCTGAACGGCAAGACTTTACTGTGGGGACAAGCAACAAACAGCTTAATTTCATACAACATATTTTGACGATATTAAAACCTGGTGGTAGAGCGGCAGTTGTATTGCCCGATAATGTGCTTTTTAGTGACCAAGCCGCCGAGGTGTTCAAAATCCTTATGCAGGATTGTAACTTGCATACTATTTTACGGTTACCTGGAGGGACATTTACTCCTTATAGTCAAGGTGTTAAGGCTAATGTTATTTTTTTTACAAAAGGTATGCCAACCGAAAATGTCTGGATTTACGATGCTCGAACCAACATTCCAAGCATCACCAAAAATGATAGACCACTAATACATAAGCACTTTGAAGATTTTGAAAAGTGTTATGGCGATAACGCCAATGGTCAATCACCCCGTGATGAAATGCAATCAAAAGACAATAGGTGGAAAAAGTACACGACGGCACAAGTTAAGGATAAAAAATACAAGTTAGATAGCTTTAAGTGGCTTAAAGAGGAAAACGTTGATGAAAGCGATGAAATAGGTGAACCAGAGGAGTTAATAACCGATGCGCTTTCCGAACTAAAAGAAGCAACTAACAGCTTAGAGGAAATTTATGCAAAACTTGAAAATGGACAATAACGATGGTGAAGATGCACTCCAACTAGTACCCCTTGGCAAACTGTGCCTAAAGTTACGAGGTGTGTCATATTCGAAAGGTGAAGCTACCGCATTTCCTGCTGAAGATTACCTGCCAATTTTAAGGGCAAATAATATTGACGATAACGAACTTAATTATGACGGTTTGGTTTATGTACCCAAAAGTCGTGTCGCAACCAAACAACTTTTACAAAAAGGTGACGTAGTAATTGCTATGTCTAGTGGAAGTAAAAAATTAGTAGGTAAGGGCGCACAGCTTAAAAAAGACTGGAATGGTTCATTCGGAGCTTTTTGCGGAGTGTTGCGACCAAATCTAGATATGGTAAATCAAGATTATTTTGGCTATTTTTTTAGTAGTGCTAGCTACAGGAACCATATTTCCGATGTGTCTGCAGGTACAAGTATTAACAATCTAAAAAACGAGCATTTTGAAAACATAATATTCCCTCTTCCAAGCTTAAAAAAACAACGGACAATTGCCGCGCAAATAGACAATTTGTTGCCTGATATAAAAATAAACAAAACTAGATTGAAAAAGGCAAAAAAATTAGTTGTTAAGTTTAGGCAGGCAATTTTATATGCCGCTTTTAGTGGCAAGCTAACCGAGGATTGGCGAGCAAACAACAAGACCAAGAGTGTGGATAACTTGCTTGAACGTATCGGTTCTTTACGACAGCAAGCACAAGGAAAGCGGGCAAAAACTCCCTTGGCGATTGCCGACACGGACTTACCAGATATTCCCGAAACTTGGAGGTGGGTTTCGGTCGATACCCTTTCGAATATTGTTGTTGACGGTGTGCATAAAAAACCAAATTATATTGATAATGGGGTACCTTTCATTACCGTCCGTAACTTAACAGCAGGTCAAGGACTTTCATTTGAACAATGCAGGTATATAAGTGAAAGTGACCATAAAGCTTTTACTCTTCGAGCTAAACCTGAGCGTGGTGACCTGCTTATAACTAAAGACGGTACCCTTGGAGTAGTTAGGGCAATACGGACAGACCGCGAGTTTAGCATTTTCGTATCGGTGGCTATGATAAAGCCAGTACTTTACGAAATGAGCGACTACTTAGAGCTTGCACTGTCGTCCCCACAAGTACAAAGCCAAATGGTTGGTGTGGGTAGTGGTTTGGTTCATTTGGTCCTTCGAGACCTTAAAGCAGATGGTATACCCGTACCCCCACTTGAGGAACAAAAGGAAATTGTTAAAAAAGTAAATCAATATCTTGAGGTTGCTAATCAGGTTGAAAAGCAAATTGAAAAAGCCGAAAAGGGAGTGGGAAAACTTACCCAAGCAATTTTGGCAAAGACTTTTAAGGCAGAATAAGTATGGCATTAACTCACAATCAAATTAACAAGCTATGGTTTAACCCTTCCTACGATAAGTTTAAAATACACGGTTTTGTTAAAAACATATTTACTTCAAAAGACGCGGAAGACTTTATAAGGACAGGTGCGTATTTAATAAAAGAAGCCGAAAAACATTCAAATATTATTATCCCTTGGGACGAAAATAGAAGATATGAAATACTGGCTAATCCACGGCTTGAAAATGCCTTCGTTTCGCTTGGAGCAGAATACCTTTTAAAAGGAACATTTTTACTTAAAGGGTACGCAGTTAATAAGCCCTTACCTTCTTCAACAGGTTTACCCCACCCAATTATCCTTAGTGGCAATAAGTCCAAACTGCGTGCGAATGAAGTACAAGATTTGTCGTACATTATTGACCATATTGCAAAAATCATTGATTTTACGGAATTTAACACATTACAAAAGGAAGCGGAAACAAAAGCGAAAAATGATTTAAAAGGTCAGCGTCTAAGGGGCATAACAAGAATGACAATCCCTTTTCCTAATGCTCAAGAACTTTTAGGCTACATACATTTTAAAAGGAATTACGCATTGCACAGACCATTTACAATACCAGAGTTTAGGGGTATTACCCAGCACATTTTTAAATTGCTAGACTATATTGCCCAAAAGGGTTCAAGCAGGAGCATTGAAGTATTGGCAAAACTTAATGATTAACTATGAATAACAGGATAGACATACCAGATTGGTATCAACTTGATTTTGACATAAGCCAACCAAAAAACACACTAGAAGGTGCTTCAAAGTTGATGGGCGAACTTATTAGTAAGGAAGTAATCAATAAATGGTTTTACCTTTTTGAGGGAAGCACTATCCGTATTCGTATGCACTCGTTACAACCTCAAAATCTTGAAAAGATAATAAAGGAAGGTGCTTCCAAGTTAAGCTTGAGCATATCAACACAACACCCATTTGAGGGGTATTGGGAAACCACCGACGCTTTTGAGGACGTACAAGTTGCCGAAACGTTTGCCAATATTATGTCGTCTTTAACATCACTAACGATTACAAGGCTTGATGGAAAACAAATTAGTAATTACAGGCTTGTGGAACGGCTTTCGCACTGTATTTTTAACAATGTTTACGGTAGCGACACGGAGGTATATACACTCCTTAAAAGATTGGGGATAGACTTTCAATCCCGTGACAATCCCGAACAAACCCTGCTTGATAGCAACCAAAAATATGAAACCACAACTTCATCAACGCTTGCATTGTCACCGTTTAAAGTACCAATAAAATAACTATTTATGGCATTACATAATACAGTTTTTAAACAACAAATTTGGGAGTTTTTTTGTGATGACTTGGAAAGTTGCCTCACGGTTTCAAAGTTAAAACAATCTAATCCAAATGCCCCATTTAAAGGGGGCTTAAATTTTACAGCCACTTTGGCAATATTTTCCGTCATTGAGCTTTGCGCAGGTTGGTGGAAAGGTACAGCACCCACAAGCGATGTTATTGCTAGTTTTATACAAAGGTACCTGTCTAAGTATTACGTTCGTTTTAAGGATAAAACCCTAGCTAAAAAGTTTTATGAAGTATTCCGCAATGGGTTGTCCCATCAATGGTCCCCTAAAGCATCGGGGGTCGCGATGGATTTTAATGGAAATTGGCTTATCAATAAAACAGGCGAGATAGGACAAGAGGAAATATTATTACTAAATGTACCAACCTTTTATTATGTAGCAAAGCAAGGTTTGGAGGATTTTGAAAAAGAATTGAACGAAAACGAGGAAATGCGAAAACTTTTTGAAGCACGATACAACAAAATAGTTGAGGGCGATTACAAGGAAATGAGGATACTTAGGGGAATGCTTGAAAACCAAAATGAATAAGTTGCAACCGAAGATTTTCGACTAAATAATATATGGAAATTACCGACCCAACGGCACGCTTCTTTTACCAGTTAATGACCAGTAAAAAGCCAAAGGAAAAAGACGGTGACAACGCATTATTTATTTGGGGACTAAAGTACCTCGTAGGTTTATCGTTCTTCAAAATAAGCGGTAAATACTATGACTTTTGGCGTTGGTCTACACAATACTACCCATTTTCGTTACTTTACCAAGATAGGTTGTTCCACCATAATAACCAGTCGGTTAATAAGTTTATGATAAGGCTTCAAAACTTGATTAACAAAGCCAATATAAAAACAACGATATTGACTGGTGAATACGGAGGGCAATTTTGCGAGTTTTACGGTACATTCAACAAAAAGTCGGATAACACGCCAGATAATATTGAACAAATTAACAAGGTACTACAGGAAAAGCTTGATACCATTTACACAAGGGAAAACAAAAAGGGGTTTAGGGTGCTTGTACCAACACAAATGTTGGTAAGTATGGAGGTTTTGGAAAACTAAGTGGTGGCAAATACGGTTGGGTCGTGTTGGAGCCTTTTAATTTCAAGCCATCGTTGCTTTAGCTCGCCCATATACCCAACGTGTTGAAAAGCTTGCAATATACCGTCAAAATCAATTGGTATGGGGTGCTTAGGCGCGGGGAGCACTTCTACGGATTTCTTCGATTTTCTTCGGATTTAGACTTCATTAAAGATAA